>ERZ1035006.481-NODE-481-length-31697-cov-6.712724_pt1 | contig 31697 bp, 35 predicted proteins | sample MGYA00520694_ERZ1035006 | MGnify/ENA primary metagenome ERZ1035006 (study PRJEB33766, sample SAMN09781746) | gut metagenome | biome: gut microbiome | host: Homo sapiens | place: Madagascar | study: EMG produced TPA metagenomics assembly of the PRJNA485056 data set... | reverse complement strand
ATTTCTTTATCGACTCTTCTACTATTTTCCCATCAGGTTGTACATACCATTTAACTTTTCCTGCCAGATTCTATAGCATTTATCTCTTTCGATCTATTTCCAGATTCTCTTACAACTGCCCGAATAAGGCTGCAATACCGCCGCTGATCCACAGCAACACTTTTACTACCAGAGAAACAAGCAACAGCCACAATAGAATTCCTCCGATCCATGCAACTTTTTTTGTAAGCGACTGTAAACCACCCTTGCTTCCTTCAATGATCGCGATCGGTAACCCATAGTCAATCTGCTCAAAATATTGCAGATAAGAAAGAAGCTGCTGCCCGGTCATGCCATCTTCCAACTGCATTTTCCACACATCCAGCTTCTTTTCGTATGCTTCAAATTCCTGCAGCCGCTTCTGAAGCGCAAATATTTCATGATTGATATTACTGATCTGATATTTGTTTTTCAGAAAAGCCGCAAAATTCCTGTTATGATAAACCAGATATAAAAAAGATCCTTTTACAAGTTTATAGCAGACAACCGGCAAAGCGATCGTATACCCTGCAATCAAAATAAACAAACCAACAGCCGCCACGATTGAAAGCACCAGTCCGCCTGCCAGCATAAAAACGGCTTCCAGCGGCACCAGTAATACAAGTGCCGCTAAAATGCCACCATACATTCTAAGCTCAAAGATATCTTCCCCTTTTCTTTTACATGCTGCTGCAAGCTGGCTCTCCAGCTTTCCCTTTTCAAAAAGGAACTGCTCTTCATATTGCGAATACCAATATGCCGCATCCGTATCATACAGGGACTTTGTTTTATTCCACATATATCCTCCATAGTCAGCCGCCATCAACTTTTCTATGCCATAGCGGCATTTCGCGTCTATACCGTAGCACTATAACCGTGCGACCTATCTTCCTGTTACAGCATATCATATGCATACTATGAAAAGCAAATATGTGCAGCCTTTTTACGCTTCTGTCCTGCCAGTCAGCATATTTTCCAGTGTATGCCAGCCAAGCACCGCACATTTAACACGGGCAGGCATATGAGAAATATCAGCAAGTGCACCAGCTTCTTCCAAAAGCTCCATTTCCTCGTCTGTCGCCTCTCCCTTGATCATATGCAGAAAGCTTTCTTTCAGTCTTTCTGCCTCTTCTACCTCTCTGCCGATGATCAGATCCAGCATAATGTCCGCGGAAGCCTGCGAAATTGCACAGCCGTCGCCTGTGAAGGAGCCGTCCACGATCTTTCCATCCTCTACTTTAAGATTTAAAATAATATCATCTCCGCAGCTTGGGTTCACGCCTTCGAGCTGCATATTGGCATCCGGCAGAGCATGCTTATGCATGGGATGCAGGTTGTGATCCGTTAATATTTCATTGTAAAAGCTTCTGTTATTCTCCATAGCCCATTCTCCTTCTGATCGTCTGCACGCTTGCAAGCAGCTTTTCTATATCCTCTTCCGTGTTATAAAAATACATGCTGGCACGAGTGGTTGACATAACGCCAATCTGTTGCATCAGAGGCTGTGCACAGTGATGTCCCGCACGGACTGCAATGCCATCTGCATCCAGAATGCTGCTGACATCATGCGGATGCACGCCATCTATGGTAAAGCTGACAATACCACAATGCTCTTTCGGATCCGGTGATCCCTGAACCTGTACATGTGGCACCTTCTTAAGCCCATCCATCAGTTGTGTGGTCAGCAAAAGCTCCTGCTTCTGTATCTGCTCATAACCGACTTCCTGTAAATACCGGATCGCCGCCGCAAGTGCCCATGCCCCTGCGCCATTGACAGTACCTGCTTCAAATTTATGTGGCAACTCGGCATACACTACCTTATCTCTTGTCACCGTCTGGATCATTTCCCCGCCGGTCAAAAAAGGCGGCATTTCAGAAAGCAGTTCCTTCCTTCCATATAATACGCCAATTCCCATAGGTGCCATCAGCTTGTGCCCGGAAAATGCCAGAAAATCCACACCCAGCTTCTGTACATCAACTCCCATATGCGGCGCAGACTGCGCTGCATCCAGCACAACTACAGCTCCGCTTTTCCTTGCCAGTGCGACGATCTTTTCAATCGGTGTCCTGATACCAAGCACATTGGATACCTGGGTAACTGCGACCAGCTTTGTTTTTTCCGAGAAAGCGGCCTGCAGATCCGCATCCAAAATATGTCCCTGCCGGTCACATTCCAGATACTTGACGACCGCACCTGTTTTTTCAGCCACCATACGCCATGGAAGCTGATTGCTGTGATGCTCCAATATACTGACAACGATCTCATCGCCCTTTTGCAGATGCGATAAGCCGTAGCTATAGGCAACCAGATTCAGGCTTTCCGTGGCATTTCTTGTAAAGATGATCTCCTTTGCGGATGCTGCATGGATAAATTTTGCCACACATTCCCGCGCCTCTTCATAGCGATCTGTTGCTTCTATTCCAAGAGAATACAGACCTCGCAAAGGATTAGCATTATATTTTCTGTAAAATTCCATTTCTGCTTCTATGACCACATCCGGACGCTGCGCCGTTGCTGCACTGTCCAGATATACGATCGGATTTTCCCGCAGAAGCGGAAAATCCTGTCTGTAATCACGCTTCATCGCCTGTTACCTCCCAAAGCCAGTTTTCAGCCTGTTCTGCAATTTTCTGCTCTCCGATCCGGTTACAGAGTGCTTCCAGCTTTGCTCTTGCCAGCAGATTGCAGGCATCCTCTTCCGAAAGTCCTCTGCTTGCCAGATAAAACAGTACCTCATCTGCCGGTCTTCCGATCGAAGCACCATGATTTCCTTCTACATCATCCTCCGCGCATAGGATCAGCGGAACTGTCTGGTTGATGGCATCCTCTCCTAAAATGAGGACATCCTCCATTTCATCTCCCTTTGCACCCACGCAGCCCAGCGGAAAGTCAATCGTTCCGCGGAATACCTTTTTAGACGCATCCTGCAGTACGCCGCCCACATTCATGTTGCTTTCCGTTTTCTTTCCGATATGCTGTGCCACATAGTTCATATCCAGAAGCTGCTGTTTTTCTCTGTAATAACCGGCATCAAGCTGCAGATGGCTCTTTTCTCCTGTTAGCGCAGCATAACTTCCTGCCCAGATCTTCTCTGCGCCAAGAAACAGCTGCATAACCTCTATCTGTGCCTGTTTGCCGCTTTCAACTCCGATATCATTGAAAAGCTGCATTCTATCGCCCAGCAGATCTACCTGCACAAGCCGGATCTTTGCATTTTCTTCTGCCTGCAGAAGTGTCCGCAGTACAGCTTTCCCTTCCGCATCCTTTTTGGATCTTACAACAGTCCAGACGGTTACACTTTCTCCTGCCCTCGCATAGATTTTTACATCCTGAAAACAGTTTTTCCGATCCGGATAGTCCAATACAAGTACCACCTCATCACGTCTCATACGCTCTCTTCTCTCATCGGATTCCCCGCCCTCTTCTACTGCCTCCACACAAATATCTGCTGCATCTCCCGGTTTCAGGCGGCTTACTTCCGCGCCCATTCCGGTTCGGATCTGCTCCATCTTTTTATATACAGAAGATTCCTGTTCAGTCGTCAGTTCTCTTACAATTGGCTTTTCATCCTTTGGGTAGCGGACGGTAACAGCCGGTCTTTGCCAGCCATCAGCTTCCAGATTCTTTATTTCTGCCTGATTGACCGATAATCTGTTCCAGGTTTTTGCAGGCAGTCTGTTTACGATCATATCTATTTTCTGTTCCATTTCGTTCCTCCTACATGCCCGTTCCGTTTTAGCCTATGCTGCCTTTCATTTCAAGTTGTATCAGATTGTTCATTTCCACCGCATACTCAAGCGGCAGTTCCTTTGATACATTATCTGCAAAGCCGCTGACGATCATTGCTCTCGCATCTTCTTCCGAAAGTCCTCTGGACATCAGATAAAAGACAGCTTCATCACTGATCCGTCCGATCTTTGCTTCATGTCCGATATCCGCATCTGCTGTCCGGATGTCCATTGCCGGGATTGTGTCAGATCTTGACTTATCATCCAGCATCAGGGACTGACAGGAAACAGCCGCTTTTGTATTCTTTGCAGACTTTTCTACCTGCACACTGCTTCTGAATGTGCTGATACCGCCATCTTTGGAAATGGATCTTGTACCGATAAAGGAAGAAGTATTCTTTCCGATGTGCACGACTTTTGCTCCCGTGTCCAGATTCTGTCCTTTTCCGGCAAAGGTGATTCCCGTAAATTCCATCCGGGAATGATCTCCTTTCAGGATTGTCATCGGGTATAAGTAAGAAACATGGGATCCAAATGAACCGGAAACCCATTCCATCACGCCGCCGTCTTCCACCATGGCACGTTTTGTATTCAGGTTATACATGTTTTTAGACCAGTTTTCGATCGTCGAATAACGCAGTCTGGCATTTTTCTTTACAAAAAGCTCCACACAGCCCGCATGCAGATTTGCCACATTATATTTTGGTGCAGAGCAGCCTTCAATAAAATGCAGGTCTGCGCCCTCATCTACAATGATCAGCGTATGTTCAAACTGTCCTGCGCCCGGCGCATTCAGACGAAAATAAGACTGCAGCGGGATTTCCACGGAAACACCCGGTGGCACATACACAAAGGAACCGCCTGACCAGACTGCCCCATGCAGAGCAGCAAATTTATGGTCGTTCGGTCGTACAAGCTTCATAAAATATTTTCTGACCATATCTGCATATCCGCCTTTTAATGCACTTTCCATATCCGTATACACAACGCCCTGCGCTGCCACTTCTTCTCTGACATTGTGATAAACAAGCTCCGAATCATACTGCGCACCAACACCTGCCAGCGATTTCCTTTCAGCCTGCGGAATGCCAAGCTTTTCAAACGTATCCTTAATATCTTCCGGTACTTCAGACCATTTTGCACTCATTTTCGTGTTCGGACGTACATAAGTCGCAATATGGCTCATATCCAGTCCGTCAATGGATGGTCCCCAGTCAGGCACCTTCAGTTCATTATAAATCTGCAATGATTGCAGACGGAACATCGTCATCCAGGCAGGATCGTTCTTTTCCTTTGATATTTTTTCTACAATGGACGCATCCAGTCCTTCCTGCACACGATATACATCTTTTTCTTCATTACGGATATCATAAATGCTTCTGTCCACATCATCGACATAGGTTTTTTCTTTCATCCGGCTTACCTCCCCGTCTCTGATTCCTGTTTTAAAAGATCCAGATATTTTTCAAATCCATGTTCATTGATCTCGTCGATCAGGGAAGCATCTCCTGTCTTTACAATATGTCCGTCTACCAGAACATGCGTATAATCCACATGTAAAGCTTCCAAAATCCTTGTGCTGTGCGTGATGATCAGAAGTGCTCCGTCTCTTGTCTTCTGGTATTCCTCCACACCTTTTGAAACAGTACGCACTGCGTCCACATCAAGTCCGGAATCCGTTTCGTCCAAAATTGCCAGCTCCGGTCTGAGCATCAGCATCTGCAAAATCTCTGTTTTCTTTTTTTCACCGCCGGAAAATCCAACATTCAGATCCCGCTCTGCATAGGATGGATCCATCTGCAGCAGTTCCATTTCCTTCTGCAGCTCCTTCTTAAAATCCCAGAGACGGATTCTGCTGCCACGTCTCTTTTCCACTGCGTTTCTGATAAAAGAGCTTAAAGAAAGACCCGGGACCTCCAAAGGACTCTGGAAGGATAAAAAGATACCATCCCTGGCTCTCTTATCTGCACCATCCTCATTGATCCGATTTCCATGAAACAGGATATCTCCTTTCATTACTTCATATTTCGGATTGCCCATCAGTGCATAACCAAGTGTTGATTTTCCCGCACCGTTTGGTCCCATTAACACATGAGTCTCTCCTTTTCCGATTTCTAAATTTATATCATGCAGAATTTCCTTATCCTCTACACGAACTGAAATACCATTTACCTGCAAAAGTTTGTCTGCCATTTTCTGATCCACACCTTTCCTTTAATTCAACCCACCTGTTTGGTAGGCAATTAAACTATAGTATGTTACTAGGATTTTGTCAACCATTGCAATGCATTTGCGCAGCAAATGCATTGCTAAATAACCTGCGTTAGCAGGTTATAGACTTTCTACACTTCTCGTATAATTTGCAAAGCAAATATGGGACCAAATAACCTGCGTTAGCAGGTTATAGCCTAACTATATCCTTCTAATCAACCTGCGCAGCAAATGCATTGCAAGTTCTAAATAACCTGCACAGCAGGTTATAGTTTGTGCTATAATAAATTCAAATATCCGCTCCAAAGGAGCGGACAAAAAGGACGGATTTCATATGCTGATCTCAACCAGAGGACGATATGCGCTCTACGTGCTGATCGATCTTGCCCATCATGAAAATGAAGGATATGTGCCACTCAAGGAAATTGCCGAACGGCAGCACATTTCCAAGAAATATATGGAAGGAATTTTAAAAATTCTGGTAGAACACGACCTGCTGGAGGGCGTGAAAGGGAAAGGTGGTGGATACCGGCTGACAAAACCCACTACAGACTATACATTAGGAGAAATTCTCAGACTGACAGAGGGCAATCTTGCTTCCGTTTCCTGCACTTCCTCATCTACAGGTTCATGCAAAAATATTTCCACCTGTCCCACACATCCGGTCTGGCAGAAGCTGGATTCGATCATCAATGACTATCTGGATGGGGTCACACTTGCTCAACTCTTGTAAGCAAAATACCCCGGGATCAGAAATGATCCCGGGGATTTGTGTTGTGTTGTGAGTTTTATTAACTTTGATTATTATTTGTAATCTGATACTTGCTTTGCCTGTAAATTAAGCATTAGCCATCTGTGCAGCTACTTCTGCAGCGAAGTCTTCATTCTTCTTTTCCATACCTTCGCCAACTTCAAAACGTACAAATTTCTTGATTGCAAGATCTTTGTTTACGGAAGCAAGATATTTAGCTACAGACTGTTTTCCATCTTCTGCTTTAACATATGTCTGATCAAGCAGGCAGATCTCTTTCAACTGCTTGGAAACACGACCTTCTACAAGACCATTGAAGATCTTGTCAGCTGCGATTGTTTCCTTATCAGCCATAGCAATCTCAGCAAGCTGTGCAGCAGCTTCCTTTGAAAGGAAGTTGAATAAATACTGCATATTAGATTTCTTTTCTTCGTAGATAGCTACATCTTCTGCTGACCATACACCGGCTACTGCCTTTTCGATCAGTTTGTTTAAGATCGGTTTTGGCAGAGATGCAGGATCATTTAATGCGCTGTCAACTGTGATCTCACGAAGCTTTGCAACTTCTTCATCAGCCATATCAGCTCTGCTGATATACTGTGGGTTCATAGCTGCGATCTGCATTGCGATATTTGTAAGTGCTTCCTTAGCTGCATCATCGGATGCACCTGTACCGGCAACTAATACACCGATTCTTCCGCCGCCGTGAAGGTAAGATGTTACAACATCCCCTGTCACCTTCTCGAAACGTCTGAAGGATAATTTTTCACCAATTGTTGCTGTCTTTTCAACTAAAGCTTCTTTCAGTCCGTTTTCAGCAAGAAGTGCTTCTACATCTTCTCCGTCCTTGCCACCATTTAAAGATGAAGCAAGTGCCTGATCCGCGATAGACTGTACAAATTCCTGAAATACTGCATTTTTTGCAACGAAGTCTGTCTCTGAGTTTACTTCTACAACAACTGCTGTATTACTGTTTGCTGCTGTACGTGTAATACCTTCTGCTGCGATACGGCTGGCTTTCTTCTCAGCCTTAGCTGCGCCGCTTTTTCTTAATACTTCAACTGCTGCATCCATATCTCCATCAGTTTCTGCAAGAGCTTTCTTACAGTCCATCATGCCTGCACCAGTCATTTCTCTTAACTCTTTTACCATAGCTGCTGTGATAGCCATTTTCGTGTCCTCCATTTATATTATGTTAGTCGTAATCTTACTTTCGGATACTGATTATTCAGCATCTGCCTGAGCGGATTCTTCAGCTTCTGCCTGTGCAACTTCCTCAGCTGAACCCTGATTTGCTTCGATAACAGCATCTGCCATCTTGGAAACGATCAGTTTTACAGCACGGATAGCATCATCATTACCAGGGATAACGAAATCAAGTTCTTCAGGATCACAGTTTGTATCAGCGATACCGATCAGAGTGATTCCAAGTGCCTGCGCTTCCTGTACGCAGATTCTTTCCTTCTTAGGGTCAACAACAAAGATTGCATCCGGAATATGCTCCATCTCTTTGATACCGCCTAAGTTCTTTTCCAGTTTTTCCATTTCTTTCTTGATCTGGATTACTTCTTTTTTAGGAAGGACATCAAATGTACCGTCTTCTTCCATAGTTTCATATTTCTTTAATGTAGCGATACGTGTCTGGATTGTCTTGAAGTTTGTCAGCATACCGCCTAACCATCTCTCATTTACATAGTACATACCGCAACGCTCAGCTTCTGTCTTAACAGCTTCCTGTGCCTGTTTCTTTGTACCAACGAAAAGGATTGTACCACCTGCTGCAGCGATTTCAGATACTGCCTGGTAAGCTTCGTCTACTTTACCTACAGATGTCTGCAGATCGATAATGTGGATACCATTTCTCTCTGTGTAGATGTATGGAGCCATCTTAGGGTTCCATCTTCTTGTCTGATGTCCGAAATGAACACCTGCTTCTAATAACTGTTTCATTGAAATAACGCTCATGTCTTTACCTCCATTTGGTTTTTTTGCTTCCGTATGCTTCTTCTTTTACAGTCATTCTTCCCGGCGTTATACGGGATGTGCGCTGCACAAAGTAATAAAAGGCTTTTATTACCCAGAAAACCAACTGAAAATCTGCATACGTGTTTTCTAGTCACAACGAATAGAGTTTAACATAAAAAATCCCTTACTGCAAGGGATTTTTCGTATTTTGTGAAATTGTGAATTTTCTACCGCGTTGTCAGAATCTGCGCGATCTCCGCCTCCGTGGCACCTGCAGGGATTGTCTTGACGCCCGTGCAGATTTTTTTATCATAGCCGTTCTGGCAAAGATATCTGTCATAGGCGGCTGCATCACTGATAAGTCCGGCTTCGTACAGCTTTCTGGCTACGGTATCAGAACCGTCACCACTGCTGACTGTAATCTGCTTTGCAGCTCCTGTCACGGTCTGTGTGCCTGCTGCAGAAGTCTCCTCTGCAACACCCTCATCCTGCCCTGCTGCCTTTGCATCCGCAGATGCATTCTGTGCTGTATTTTTCTCCCCGGCTGCATTCTCCTGCGCGGATCCGTCCTGTGTCTGCTCTTTTCTGTCTGCGGTATCCGTCTTAGCTTCTGTTCTCTCTGCCGCATCCGGATCCTCATGGTAAATATCCTGCTGCGCCGTATCAGCAGCATTATTGTCCTGTTCATCGGCAGAAAAATCCACACCCGCTCCGGCAAGCAACGGATTTTCTTCCATCTCTTCTGCCTGAAGCTGATTTGAGAGAGAAGTTTCTTCTTTGACCTGCTCAGGCAAAGTATCCTCTTTGGCAGCTTCTGCATCCTTTTCTACTGTATTATCTGATACCATGTCAGACAGTACATCACTACTGTATTTCATTTCCATGCCAAGTGCCTCGGCACGTTCTATGATCTGTTCATCTGTCAGACGCTCTGTTTTGCCATGTATTGTCAATGCCATAAGGATCGCCGTCACAAAGATGCCAATGCCGAGCCCCCGCATATAATATCGTAACTTCATTCCTACATCTCCTTAAACAAGTCAATGATCAGCTTCACTTCGCCGACACCGAGCCCAAGCTCTTTTGCGATCGCTACATTGCTTTTTCCCTGTTTATGAAGCGCGAGTACGCGTTCGTTCTTATTGCTATTGTCTGTGATCGGCTGCAGGGAAAGTGCGATATCTCCGCTTTCCTGTGTCTGCTGCGGCTTTACTTCTGTTTTTGCTTTCGCTGTCTTTTTCGGTTTGCTTTCTGCCTGTTTTGCCGGCTTTTCTTTTTTCGCTGGCTCAGCCGCCGGTTTTGCCACAGGTTTTTCCCCTGTCTTTACTGCCGGCTCTGCAGGCTTTTCATCCTTTTCTTCTGCCGGTGCCGGCTTTTTCTCCTTTGGTATCACAGGGCTCTGCGCGATCGCTTTCTTGACAACAGACTCCGCAGCCTTGTCCATCTCATGCAGGCTGTCCTCTCTGCGTTTCAGCTTTTCGATTCCGGAAAGACTGATTGGTTCAAAGTTCTCTTCCACAATCGGTTTCCCCGTTCTGGCATCCTCCATCACAGGCTCGATCGGTTGATCCGGGTCGATCTCAGGCTCCGCAGCCCGTGCTGCATCCAGCTCACTGACCTTGACACTCGCTTCTTTGACTGCCATGGATACTTCTGTCGCTGTCTCTTTTAAATTTTCATGCTTATTATTGAGCATGTCATATAGAAACATGACTTCTTCATGATTTTTATGAATGTCTTCCAGAACAGTCTGTGCATACTCGGAAACCGCTGTCATCTTTTCATTTGTCAGTCGTTCCAGTCCGCGCTCTGTTTTTTCCATGGAATAATGAACTGTCTCATCCACTGCATCCGCTACCTGTGAGCGTACATTTTTCATTTCCTCCTGCAAAAGCTCCTGCAGTTTTTCCTGTGTCAGTTGTTTATCTGCTGCATCCAGTTCACTTTTGCTTTCCGGTACGATAAAACTTGCAATAAAAATAACCACACCCAGTATCAGAAGCAAAATCTCCAATGTTGTCATAGTATCTTCCTCTTTTCATATGCCGGTATCAAATAGAACAGTCAAAATGAGAACCATTGCCTTTTCCCCTGATGACTCTTCCTTCCGGCGGGATTTCATTTTTCTTTCTTCTGCGTCCGCCGTCTCCGAAATATTCATTTTTCCCTTTTTCACTCGCATCCTGACGTCTCTGTCTTGTATCTGTTTCTTCCGAACGTCTGACCTGACCTGCCTGCTCTTTTTCTGCCTTTTCCATCTGGTTCTGAAAAGCTGTCTGCTCAGTCATCGGTCTGAGATCCTCATTCTGTTTGATTGCAGAAACATCCTGCGCACGTCCTACCATCATATTCAGTTCGATCGGTCCCAGTGCCATAACGATTTCTCCTTTACAATGAGGTATACTTCACTTCACCGCCAACCAGTGCAAAACGGCAAAATTGTACTTTACTCTTTAAGGTCATGGAATCGTCCCCTATCACAACCTTTGTGCCGGGATATGCAGTGTCCCGCACGCAGACACATGCCTCTGTCTTCTGCCCAAGCATGTTTTCCAGCTTGTCAAATTCCACATTGTCATCTGCAAGCTGCTTCTCCAGCTGCTGGCTGGCAGTAAACAGCGTCTGTACATATTTCATCTGCTCCGGTGAAAGTTTGACACCGCTTTTGACCTTTGCCGCCGCACCTGTCAGTGTTGTCTTTACCGTCATATATTTCTTCTGTAATTCTACGATCTCCTTCTGCAGCACCACATATCTTGCTTTCTGCTCCGGATTGACACCGACCTCAACCACGGTATCCGCTCCAAGCTCTGATCCAAGCGTCTTACAGGACACCTTCACCGTTGCCCGTACAATACCGCCTGCAATAAAGCCTTTCCTGCCGTCTACCGTCACCTCTGTTTTTGCACTTACCTTGCTATGCATCAGAGAATCCGCTTCTACGTAACTCCCTGCTTCGATCACAGCATTTTCCACAAATTTGGCAATGACTCTGCCGCCTGCCAGAAGCTTGCCACGTCCCATTCCATTCATGCCGCGTTCGATAACAATATCACCGCCCGCCTGAATTACAGCGCCTTCCACGACACCCTTGACCTGTACATTTTCCTTTGCCGTCACGGAAAATCCTGCCTGTACATTACCATTTACGACCACACTGCCCTCGGAAGTAATATTTCCGGTAGCAGGTCCTACATTTTCCACTTCATAAATATCCGAAACAAATACCTGATCGCCGGACAGAACTACATGACCGTTGATATCGGAATATAATTCCAGTCTGTCTTCCGATATTGTTATGTTTCTGCCATAACGGAGAGACAGATGCTTAACCTCCCTCGGTCTGAGCCGCTCTCCCAGTACATTACAGCCTTCTTCCCCCTTATCCTCCGGGTGAAGTCTTGCAAGAAGATCCCCTTTCCGGCAATGATTCATTGTATTCAAATTAAAAAAGTCAACCGAGCCGTCTTCCCGCCTCGTCGGCTTTGCCTGTAAATCTGTTTCAAAGAAATACTCGATCCATGCATTTTCACCATGTCTCGGCTCTTTTCCCCGTGCTACCACAATGTCTGTACAGTAAGTCCTGTTTTTGAGAAACGCATCTATTGCCGCTTCATCGATTCCGAACCGGATCTGTCTCGCATAAAGATCTTTCAGGATCTCATCCTTTGACATGGTGCTTCCTGCATTACTTGGCGCAATAAACCGTGCTGTCACAGTCATTTTATCCTCTGACATGCGGAAAAAACACATTTCATTTTCCTGATAAGACCGCATACTGCAGAGCGGGATCTGTACAGGCTTATCCTTCAGCCTTCCGATCGTCTGATAGATCAGTTTGATATCATAATCCACAATCCCTTTTAGCTGCAGATACGCCGCAATCTCATCCATACTGAGCGGACTGCCGCCAACTGTCTGTGGAATCAGTTCAATTGCCGTTCCTGTTTGTGATATGATCAATCGAAAATATGCGTTCATAATAAGCCCCCTTTCTCCCGGACTACACGGTATCATGCAAAATCCCCATATAATTACCAAGCTTTTTCTTCATCTTGGAAAGCCCTTTTGTATGTAACTGGGAAACGCGGGATTCCGACACTTCCAATATATTGCTGATTTCCTTCAGCGTCAGATCCTCATAATAATAAAGAACTATAACTTTCTTTTCCTTCTCGGTCAGAAGCTCCAGTGCATCTGCCAGTTTCACCTTCAGCTCCTGCTGCTCTATGACAGATTCCGGCTGTGCAAAATGTCTGGAAATCTGTCTTCCGTCACCCGAAATATCACTTCCCTGCTCCAGATATTCATTCAGGGAAACAATACCCGTAATCTTCATACTGGATTGCCAGTCCGTATATTCTTCCTGTGTTATGCCAAGTCCCTGTGCGATTTCTTCATCAGTTGCTTCTCTTCCTTTTTCCAGTTCAACCTGACGTATCACACTTTCGATCTGTTTCTGTTTTTTCCGTATCGTGCGGGGAATCCAGTCCATCTTCCGGATCTGATCCAGAATTGCTCCCCTGATACGAAGACTGGCATAAGTTTCAAATTTAACATCTTTCAAAGAATCAAACTTATCGATTGCATCGATCAGTCCAAAGATCCCATAGCTTACCAGCTCTTCATATTCCACATTACTGCCAAGATACATATGAAGTCTGCCTGCCACCACCTTTACAAGCGGCGCATATTCCAGGATGATCTTCTCCCGGATGCCCGGATCTTTTGTTCTCGCATAATCCACCCAGAGACGTTTTCTTGCCGCTTCCTCCATAGATTACCCTCCTTGGCTACTGTTTCTCGATCACAGCTCCATCCTCGGTTTGCTGCCTTTCTTCCTGCTGCCCTGTCTCCTGTGCTGCTTCACCTTCCTGCTCTGCTTCCTTCTTCTTCTCCTGCTGCATACCGAATTTATCAAGCATCAGCCTGATCAGACAGCCCAGCACATAAAAAACAGCAAAAACAAGAAGAATCACCCAGGACATCGTATACAGACTATAATGCATCCGAAACATGACAATTCCTGCCACCAGTCCTGCTGTCAGCATAACAAGTGCCGGTATATTTCTGGTATTCATATTGTATACGTTTCCTTTCCGACTGCTTTGATCTGAAATTCCCCTGTTTCCGGATAAAAGATAACGGTTCTACCGAAATCTTTCCCTGTATCCTCCGCCAGGATTGGTATATTCAGCTGCTTCAGCTTTGCTTTCGTTGCCTCTACATTTCTTTCGCCCACACGTACCATACTGGATTTGTTCTGGAATGCAAACATCTGTGCCCCACCGGCGATCTTTGCAACCAGCCTTGATCTGTTGCCGCCCGCTGCCACGATCCGTTTTACCAGCTCTTCAATTCCAGTATCAGCGAATTTCGGAATATTGGAATTGTCTTTGATCTGCGTACTGTCAGGCAGCATGATATGTGCAAGACCCCCAATGCCTGTCACCGGATCCCGTAATGCGATTCCCACACAGGATCCCAGCCCCAGGGTCGTAATGCCGTCAGGACTGATACAGACATTCAGATCTGCCATTCCCACTTTTATTATCTCACTCATTCCATTACCTTGTTACACTTTCTACTAATTACATCCCAGAGATGCCATAATCTTATCATAGGATTCCAGATCAGGCACGAGAATGAAGAAACCATCCAGTAATTTATCATCCGTAAACTGTGTCTGGATCAGCAGGATTCTGTCACCCAACGCACCAAATTCTATCGCCGGAACACTTAAGATCGCTCCCGCCATATCAATGCTCAGATCGGGCACCGATGGGATGATCTTCATATTAGTCAACATGGATAAGGAATTCAGATAAGCACCCGTAATAATATTACCGATCTCCTTCAAGGCAGAAAGCTCCATCTCTGAAAACTCTCCGCTGTCCGGACCGGATACGCCCATCAGCTTATTCACAAGATCATGGGCTGCGTCTTCTTTCAGAAGGAACATGATGCTTCCGGTAATATCACCTTCTACCAGCAGATAAACACCTGCCATGATCTGTTCCTCGCCACCCATGACCGCGCCAACCTCCTGAAATTTCAGAAGTTTGACCTGTGGAACCTTCATATCCACCTTGCAGCCAAGCATCTGTGCCAGAGCTGTCGTTGCATTACCGGCACCGATATTGCCCAGTTCTTTTAAAATGTCAAAATATTGCTGGGATACATGATTCAAATCAAATTTACTCATATATACCCCCCTTTTTCTAAATGTAATGCTTCTGTTATTGTCCGTCCTTATCTGTAAATGTTGCATTGACATCCAGCAGGGAGATCAGCCTGTCTTTGTCCTTACCGACTCCGTTGATAAAATTCGCTTTTTTATCCTTGGAATCATAAGCAACCTTCTCGATCTGGGACTGCTCCAGTGTTACCACTTCTTCTACCGCATCCACTAAAACACCGATACTGTCTCCGCTTTCCAGCTTGATGATGATGATACGTGTTGCTTTCGTGATCTCATCATCGGAAAGTCCCATTTTCAGCCGCAGGCTGATGACCGGAATGATCTCGCCACGCAGGTTGATCACACCCTTTATGTAGCTCTGCACCTTTGGCACACGTGTAATACGCTGCATCCGGACAATATTATCCACATATTTGATATCGATACCGAACTGCTCATCTCCATAACGGACTACGATGAACTGTGTTGTCATATACTGCTCTTTTAATTCGTCCATACTGCCCCTCCTTATAATAATGCATTCGTATCAAGGATCAGAGCGATCTCGCCGTCACCTAAGATCGTTGCACCGCTGATGATCTTATTCTTATTGATATAATTGCCAAGTGACTTGATAACGATCTCCTGCTGTCCCATCAGTTCGTCTACGACAAGACCTGCCAGCTTATCACCCTTCTTGACAATGATCACAAGCAGATTCTCATCCGGTTTCTTAGTAGATTCATTATCCAGCACTTCGTTTAAACGGATCAGTGGAATAACTGTACCACGCAGGTTGATCACTTCTTTTGCCTGTACATATTTGATCTCTGCCGGTTCCACATCTTCGATCGTCTGGATGGATCCAAGCGGGATCGCATATTTTTCGCCACCCACTTCTACCATCAGTGCCTGTATGATCGCCAGTGTCAGCGGAAGTCTGATAATAAAGGTACTTCCCTCTCCCAGCTTTGTTTTTACTTCAACCTCGCCGCTCAGGGATTCAATCTTTGATTTTACAACATCAAGACCAACGCCCCTTCCGGATACATCAGTAACTTTCTCTGATGTAGAGAAACTTGGTAAAAACAGCAGCCCGATAATATCTTTATCTGCCATATTTTCTGCCTGCTCCGGAGTGATCGTACCACGTTCGATCGCTTTCTTTTTCACTGCTTCCACATCGATTCCGTTACCGTCATCTCTTACTTCAATAATAACATTATTTCCATCCTGATAAGCATCGAGGAAGATCGATCCAACTTCCGGCTTTCCTCTCTCCTTACGGACTTCAGCAGATTCCAGACCATGGTCTGCGGAATTACGAAGCAGATGCATCAGCGGATCTCCGATCTCATCTACCACAGTTCTGTCAAGCTCGGTCTCTTCACCGGACATGAACAGCTGCATTTTCTTATCCAGCTTCTTGGACAGATCACGGATCATCTTCGGGAATTTCTGTACGACAGTCTCGATTGGAACCATTCGTACCTTCATAACAGATTCATGCAGGTTTGTTGTCACGCTTTCCAAATATTCGATCTGCTCATTAAATGTATTATTTGTCAAAATGCCTTCCTGGGATGAAGTGGATACCAGAGAGTTTTTCGCAATGATCAGCTCGCTGACCAGATTCATCAGAACATCCAGTTTTTCGATATCCACACGTACCGTTCTGTTAACGATCGGTTTGGAGATTGGCTTTTTATCTGCTGCCTTTGCCGGTGCTGCAGGTGCTGACTTCTTTGGCTGTTCTTCTTCCTTTGGCTGTACTTCGGCAATTGCCGCAGGCTGAACTGCTTCTTCCGGCTGCACAGGCTCTACCTCTCCCACATAAGCAGCCTCAATCTCAGATACATTGAGAACTGCATTCTTTACAGTCTCTGCATCTGCATCTGTCAGAATGATCACGCTGAAGTCGAATTCAAAATGCTCATCTTCAATATCCTGTGCACTCGGAACGGAAACGATCATGTCGCCCAGCTCTTCCAGTGCTTTATATACAAGGAATGCTCTTGCCGCTTTTAAAATACAGGATTCCTGCACATAAACCGTCACACCGAGACATTTCTTTCCCTGTTTTTTTGCTTCTGCTATAACAGTATGCTCTGTATCGCCCAGCTTGATCTCCCGCCATTTTTCCTTGCCCGGATCTGCGCCTGCTTCCTGCTTCGGTTCTTCCTTTGCCGGTTCTTTCTTTTCCTCTTTTGCCGGCTGTGGTGCGCCGTCGCCGCTGTTTTTAGCCAGATAATCATTCAACGCCTTGATCAGGTGCTCATTATCGTTGGTACCCTCATCTCCCGTATTCTGGATATTCTCCGTATACTCTTCGAGTGCATCCAGGCACTGGAATAAAAGGTCTACCATGGCACCGTCAACTTTGATCGTATTGTTACGGACTTCCGAGAACACATTTTCCATATCATGTGTCAGCGTCTGCATCCGCTTATATCCCATCGTACCTGCCATGCCTTTCAGGGTATGTGCGGAACGGAATATTTCATTGATGGTATCCATGTTGTCCGGTTCCTGCTCGAGGATCATAAACTGATCACTCAGGCTCTGTAAGTGTTCTTTTGTTTCGTCAAGAAAGATTTCCAGATATTGCGTTACGTCCATATCATTTTACCCCCACGCTTTTTATAATGGCATCTGCCACATTTTCTACTGGTTCAATTTGATTGGTTAATCCGGATGCCACAATGCTGCGCGGCATTCCATATACAGCACAGCTTTCTTTCTGCTGTGCGATCACATAAATTGGTTTCTTCTGATGCAGATTCCGTATGCCGGCGGTTCCGTCTGCTCCCATTCCGGTCATTACAACGCATACAACCCGCGCATAACCGGACTCTGCCAGCGATTCATACATAAAATTGGCGCATGGGCGGACACCCTCCCGTGCGGGTCCGTCCTTCAGGATCAGATAATGTTTTCCATCCCGCCGCACAATCTCCATATGCTTACCGCCTCTTGCAATATAAGCGCATCCCTTTTGGATTTCCATATTATTTTCCGCTTCCATGACATGCAGCGGGCTGCGTTCATCCAGACGCTGTGCCAGCGATTTGGTAAAGCCCTCCGGCATATGCTGTACGATCAGAACCGGGGCATTCAGGTTCTGTGGCAATTTCGGTATTACCTCGGCAAGTGCCTTCGGTCCGCCTGTGGAACAGGCGATCGCCACAACCGCATTTCCATCCGGTATGACCTTCTGCTTTTTGATCTGTTTTCTGCTGCTTTCCCCGACCGTCACTTTTTTCGGCTGCGGTCTGCTCTGCACAGCAGAAGATAAAATAGCCAGAAATCGTCTGACAAAGGTATCCCCTTTTGCCTCCAGAATGGAATCCGGCTTATGGATAAAATCCACCGCACCGAGCTCCAGTGCCTGCAGAGTAATCTCTGCATCCTTTCTGGTTTCGGAACTGAACATTACCACACGCTCCCGAAGCCCCAGCCGGTTGATCTCCTTCAGGACACCGATCCCGTCCAGCTTCGGCATGATAATATCAAGAATAACCGCATCATATGTATTTTTCTGCATCAGACTGATTGCCTCCAGTCCGTTTGCAGCCATATCCTGCACACAGAATTGTTCATCCAAATTTATTATATCATATACTATTCTTCTCATGAGTGCAGAGTCATCTACAACCAGTATTTTTTTCTTATTATCCATTTTTTCTCTGCCTGTTCTTTCGTTCTTCTTCAAAAATATAACGAATAATCTCTTCCCGCTGCTGATTATCTATGTTGATATACTGTACCCTGTGCTCATAAGTCCCTTTTCGGTTTTCCGATTCTTTTACAGAAAGAATCTTCCCCAAAAGATTATATGTCTTACTGATCTTTTCACTGCTGAGATTATAAGTCAGATAGATCAGTGTCCCGTTTTCATATTTATAATCAGATACAAAACGAATCCCTCCGCCGCTGATATCCACCACCACACTCTGTCTGAGCGGAAGTCCTGCCTGAATGTACTGCTTGTTCTGTTCTATCGCAGAAAGCTCTTCCTCTACAAGTTCCCTGCTGCTCATATTGAGAATGCAGGAGAAACGATAAAATTCTCTTCTCTGATGTTTTCTCAGATTGGAGATTGTTTCGCATAGTAAAATATAGGTATTGTCCTTTTTGTAACGATCTGCGATCCTGACATAACATTGATACAATCCCTGCTTGGTATAAAAACAGACATCATATTCCCCGTCTACAGGAAGCAGGATCAGTTTTGTCTGCTCCATCGGCATCAAAACCTCAAACTGATCGTCGGACAATACATCATAAATTCTGGATATATAACTTTTCTTATCTGAAGCGCTGCCCAGTATACTTTTCTCCATCGACTGTAATTCGATTTTTTCTCCCGGTAAAATCAATTTTGTCAACATAATTTTCTCCTGTTTTTATTGCGGTGTATTTCCGATAAAATGTGCAAAAAACGCAGCCATACCACGTTTTTTTACAGCAGGTTCCCCTTCCCCCGGATACATCAGCTTTGCCGCGATCCGCTCATATGCCTTGGCAGATTTTGCATTCTCGTTCTGCAGAGAAACAGGCATCTGCTGCATCACTGCTTTTTCAAGCTGCGCATCCTGCGGTACTGTACCTAAATAAGAAATCTCCATCTTCAGATACCTTGTCACGACCGTATTCAGCTTCTGATAAAGAATCTGCCCTTCCTCTATCTTTTCCATTTTATTCGCAATCATCATAACCTTTGTATTCTCATTGGAAAAACGCGGATGACGCCCGAGTGCTTTTAACAGAGAATACGAATCTGTAATGGAGGTCGGTTCCGGTGTCGTTACCAGAAGCACCTCGCTACTCGCCACCAGAAATTCCAGTACAGCATCCGAAATGCCCGCTCCCGTGTCCACAATGATCACGTCCGCTATAGAATCCAGCTTTGCCAGATTGCGGATAATATAAGCCAGATATTCCCGGTTCAGATTAGAAAGTCCCGCAATACCGGAACCACCCGAGATAAAACCGATTCCGCCCGGTCCCCATGTAATGATCTCTGTGATATCCTTTCCCTTATAGATCAGATCACTCAGATTAAACTGTGGCACTGCGCCAAACATGATCTCAATATTTGCCAGTCCGAAATCCGCATCCAAAATCACAACACGCTGTCCCAGCTTTTTTAACTGGATCGCCAGATTGATGCTTGTATTTGATTTTCCGACACCGCCTTTCCCGCTTGTGACCGTAATGACGCGTGCAAGCGGACGGGGGCGCTCCTGATTCATTTTTATGATATTTCTAAGCTGTGATGCCTGATCCAAACGATCGCCCTCCTTTACTCGAACTGATTGCCGCCTAATAACAGCTTCACGGTTTTCTGCGCGTCAAATTCACCGATATCATCCGGGACATTCTGCCCACATGTCACATAAGACATCGGTGCATCCGTATGCAGACGCAGATTAAACAGATTTCCCTGACATTGTGTCTCGTCAAGCTTTGTAAATACCAGTCTGAAATCTGTCAGCTTCTGATATGTATCTGCTATGTTCAATAAATCTCTGTACTTGGTTGTTGCACTGACAACCAGATAAACTTCCTTTTCTGCCTGGCCGTCCGCTGCACGTAAAAGTGCCAGTGTATCGTCCCGCTGATCCGTATTTTTCTGGGAATGCCCGGAAGTATCCACGAAAATATAGTCATATGCCGCATAATCTTCTATCGCAGTTCTGATCTCCTGCGGCGTATAAATGATCCGGAACGGAACTTCCAGGATATTGGCGTATGTACGAAGCTGCTCTGCCGCTGCGATCCGGTATGTATCCGCTGTCAGAAGCACGATCTTTTTCTTTTCCACAACGCTGAGGCGGGACGCGATTTTTGCGATCGTTGTTGTTTTTCCGACACCGGTCGGTCCGATGAAGTAAACAAGCTTTGGCCCTTTTTCTGCCGACTGTATCGTTTTGGTCTGCCCGAATTTCAGCACCATCTTCTGATACACAACGGAAAGCAGATAGTCGATCGGCATATCCGGCTTTACACTGCCATCCAGCTCTTCCACAAGCTGATTGGCATACGTTTCTTCGATTTCATTATCCAGCAGCATTTTATAAAGGAGATGGAAGAAGGCGACATTACTGTCCTCTTTCTTTTCTTCTCCTTCGCTTTCCTTTTCTTCCTCCTGCGTGCTGCCGATCTGTTTTTCCAGCAGATTTTGTAAGGTGCTCAGTTTTTCTTCGATCGCGCTCTCCTGTCTGCTGTCAATTGTCTGCGTATTTTTCTCAGGCTGCCTCTGTTTCTCCTGTTGTCTCTGTTTCTCCGGCTGTGATCCCGGCTCTGCCTTTCCCTGCTTTGCCGGCTGTTCCGGTTCCGTTTTCGCGCTCCGGGTGTTTCCAGCCGCTTCACTCTGTCTGGCGATCTCACTGACCTTCGCAACCGCTTCGCGGAAATTCTGTTTTTCCTCTTCCTCAAGAGCCACCGTCACTTCTATCTGTTGTGGCTTAAAGATGCTGAACAGACCTTTCTTTTTCACTTTTTTTACATTCATGACAACAATACCGCTGCCAAGCTCTTTTCTTGCCAGCTCAAGCGCTGCCTCTTCTGTTTTTGCCTGAAATTTTTTTATGATCATTTATGCGGTCACCATCCCAACTGATTGTAATTCAACATTTGTCTCCACCTCATTATAGGAAACAACGATCAAATCTTTAAAATAATCCTCTGTCAACCGTTTAAAATACATACGAACGATCGGTGAAGTAATAATGATCGGATTTTTACCGAGACTCTCCAGTTTATCGATTTCCGTCTGAACACTTGCCATGATCGCCTTTGTCCGCTCCGGTGCCAGTGTCAGATATGCGCCCTGTTCCGTCTGCTTGACACTGCTCATGATCTCCTGCTCGACCTTCGGATCCAGTGTTACCACGCTTGTTGTTTCATTTGCAGGGAAATATTTTGCAGAGATCGCACGCTTCAGGCTCTGTCTGACATATTCGGTCAGGACATCCGTATCTCTCGTTGTCTGGGCATAATCTGCCAGTGTTTCAAAAATAGTCAGCAGATCACGGATAGAAATGCCTTCACGCAGCAGATTCTGCAATACCTTTTGTACTTCGCCAAGTCCCAGCATCTTTGGCACCAGTTCTTCCACAATGGAAGGATTGCTTTCCTTTAAGTTGTCCACCAGATTCTGTACATCCTGGCGGGACAGAAGCTCTGCAATATGCTGGCGGATCACTTCCGTCAGATGAGTTGCAATAATGGACGGTGGATCGACTACCGTATAACCAAGGCTTTCCGCACGCTCACGCTGTCCTTCTGTGATCCAGACAGCCGGCAGATGGAAGGAAGGTTCAAACGTCTTGATACCTGTGATCTCTTCCTCTACATAACCGGGATTCATTGCCATATAATGATCAAACAGAATCTCTCCCTCACTGACCTGGATTCCTTTGATCTTGATAATATATTGATTCGGATTCAGCTGGATATTGTCACGCAGTCTGATGATCGGAACGATCGTACCAAGCTCAAGTGCGATCTGCCGTCTGATCATAACAACACGGTCAAGAAGATCTCCGCCCTGATTGACATCAGCCAGCGGTATGATACCATAACCAAACTCCAGCTCGATCGGATCGACCTGCAGAAGCGAGGTAACATTTTCCGGCTGTCTGATCTCCTCTGCCGCCATCTCCTCCTGATTTGCTTCATTTTCAATCTGCGCCGTTTCGATCGTACCTGCCATCATACGTCCCGTTACCACAAAAGCAACACCTACTCCGACAAAAATGATCGTATTCAGCGGTGTCACAATACCAAGGCCGATCAGTACCGCACCTACCATATACATCGTACGCGGTACGCCAAAAAGCTGACTGATCAGTGCTGCACCGAAATCTGCATCCTTACTGCCCTTAGTCACCAGAATACCGGTTGATAAGGAGATCAGAAGAGATGGGATCTGGCTGACAAGTCCGTCACCGATCGTCAGAACTGCGTAAGTATTCAGTGCTGTATTAAAATCAAGCCCCTGACGGAACCTTCCCATCAGAATACCACCGACAATATTCACGGCGGTGATGATCAGACCTGCGGTTGCATCTCCCTTTACATACTTGACCGCACCATCCATGGAACCGAAGAAGCTGGCTTCCTGCTGGATCTTATCACGTCGTTCCTTTGCCTGCTTGTCAGTGATCGCGCCTGTATTTAAGTCCGCGTCGATTGCCATCTGTTTACCGGGCATGGCATCCAGTGTAAAACGCGCCGTTACTTCAGCCACACGTTCGGAACCTTTGTTGATGACCATAAACTGGATGATGATCAGAATAATAAAGACGATCGCACCCATGATCAGGTCATTACCACCTACGAACTGTCCGAATGTACGGACAACATTACCCGGATCGCCGCTTGTCAGGATCAGACGGGTGGAAGATACATTCAGGGAAATCCTGAATATGGTCGTGAATAACAGAACTGTCGGGAAATAAGACATATCCAGTGCTTCTTTTGCAAACATACTGCCAAACATGATCGTAAACGCTACTGCCATGTTAATACACAGCAGAACATCAAGAAGACCTGATGGAATTGGCACGATCAACATAATAAATGCCGCCAGGACATAGCCTGCAACTGCAAGATCTGCTTTTTTCATTCCATCACCTTCCTTTCCTGATCATATTTTTTTCTTATCTTAAGAAACGATTTATCCTATATCTTCCCCTGCATATGATAAACCATTGCCAGCACCTCCGCAACCGCCTGATACAATTCCGGCGGTACCTGCTGCCCAATATCCACATTATAATACAACATACGGGCAAGTGGTTTATTTTCTACAATTTCTACTTTATTTTCTCTGGCAACTTCCTTGATCTTCGCCGCCAGATGATCCTCACCCTTTGCCAACACAACAGGTGCTGCTGCTACCTCGGCATCATATTGAATAGCCACCGCAAAATGGGTTGGGTTCGTAATAACAACATCCGCTTTGGGAATATCCTGCATCATACGCCTGCGGGAAGCTTCCTGCATTCTCTGCCTCTGTTTTCCCTTTATGGCAGGATCTCCTTCAGCATTCTTATATTCATCCTTGATCTCCTGCTTTGTCATCATCTGGTCTTTATTGAATTTATGCTTCTGGTATGCAAAATCAAGTACCGCGATAATAACATAAACGATCGATACCTTCATACCGATTGAAATCGCAATATCAGCGGCAGCAGCAATTCCCTGCCACAGTGTCATGTGAAACAGCAGGTAAATGACCTGCAGCTTGTCCCTGACCGTCGTATAAACCACATAACTGATCAGTCCGATTTTCAGAATAGATTTCAAAAGCTCCATCAGAGAATTGACGGAAAAAATACGTTTAAATCCGTTGATCGGATTCATCTTACTGAATTTCGGCTGCAAAGGTTTTGTTGTTACCTTCCATTTTACCTGTAAAAAATCAGAAAGAAACGCAACCACAAAACCGACCGCAAGAAAGGGAGTCATGGTAAGGAGCATCCGCAAAAGCATCTGAAACAGCAGCATGGAAAAATCTCCGCTCCGTATCTTACCGTCTGTCAGTCCGACCACTTCCGGAATATAATTATAAGCATCTTCAAAGCTGCCCAAAAACTGATCCCCCAGAAAAGAAAGAGATAACTTCAGCAGAACAAAAAGTGCGATCATTATAAATGCATTGGATACCTCACGGCTCTTTGCAACCTGTCCTTCTTTTCTGGCATCTTCCAGCTTTTTTGCCGTTGGTTTTTCTGTTTTTTCTCCGCCCGGTCCTTCTTTGGCGAAAAACTGTAGTCTGTATTCTATCATGGCATGATTGCCTCCACAAATGAGACGATCATGATCTTCATCTCTTTATAAATATAATCGCTGACATAAGGCAGCATGCCCACTGTCAGAAACATAACGCCCAGGCCGATCAGAATCTTGATCTGCATACCGACCGCGAACATATTCATCTGCGGTGCCACCTTTGCCAAAATGCCCAGTACAACATTGACGATGAGCGTCACACAGAAAATCGGCAGACAGATCTGAAAACCGATATTGATATACTGGCTCATAAAGCCGATCACAGCCTTCATCAGCGGTTCCGACCGGAAAACCGCGCCATTTACAGGGATCAGCTCATAAGTCTGCGCCAGCGCCTGCAGAATATAGCGGTGCATACCGGATACGATCAGAAGAAGCATTACTGTATACTGATAGTAGAAGCCTGAGATCGTAGCATTTTCCTTCGTCGTCGGATCGATCGCATTGACCATGGCAAAACCGATCTCCATATCGACAAGACGTCCCGCAAATAAAACAATGGAGCTGCAGATATTTGCGCCCCATCCGATGATCAGACCGACAAGTGCTTCCCGCATCACAATGACCGCATATTCCAGTACAGTCCCATAAACCAGTTCCTGATGCGGCAATGACACTGCATAAAGCAGATAAGACACAAACAATCCCAGACCGATCTTAAACTGATTCGGTGTATTATTCATACTGTAAAACGGTGCTGCATAAATAAAACATGTCACTCTGACAAAATATAATAATAATATTTCAAGTTCCTGGATTGAAAAACTATACTCTATCATGATCCATTACCTGATATATACAGAAAAGTCCGACCACATATCCACTATGAGATTTGTCATCTGGTTCAGCATCCAGTGTCCTAAGATCATCAGCGTTACAAAAACCGCAACGATCTTCGGTACAAACGTAAGTGTCTGCTCCTGGATTGACGTAACGGTCTGAAAAATGCTGACGATGAGACCGATCACAAGCGAAACAATAAGTACCGGAGCTGACGTTAATATGACGGTATAAAGGGCTTTATTTGCAAGTTCCACAACAAGATCAACTGTCATACCTCATCCTCCTAGTAATAAAATGTTTTCACAAGATTTACAATGACCAGATTCCAGCCATCCGCCAGTACAAATAACAAAATCTTAAACGGCATGGAAATCGTTGTCGGTGGAAGCATCATCATACCCATACTCATCAGGGCTGATGCCACAACCATATCGATCACAAGGAACGGAATATAGATCACAAAACCGATAATGAATGCTGTCCGCAGCTCACTTACCATAAACGCAGGGATCAGGGCACTCGTCGGGATATCGGCAAGTTCTCCCGTCCATTCGATATTGCCGATCTCGCAGAACATCTGTGCATCCTTGGTCTGTGTCTGCTTATACATAAACTCACGCAATGGCTTCACTCCGGTCTCCAGAGCCTCCTCCTGCGTGATCTCACCGGCCTCAAACGGTTTGATCGCATCCTCATTGATCGTATTGATCGTCGGACTCATAATAAAAAACGTCAGAAAAAGTGCCAGACCGATCAGCACCTGATTGGGTGGCGCGGACTGCGTATTGAGTGCCATTCTGGTAAAATGGAGCACGATCAGGATACGTGTAAAACTTGTCAGACAGATCAAAAGAGTCGGTGCGACTGCAATTGCCGTCAGGATCAGCAATATTCTGAGAGACCCTGCCAGTGTACCGTTCCCATCACTGTACGTAACTGTCATTGTATTTGCTATATTCAGATTTTTCAGATCCTCTGCGGAATCCGATGTGCCCGGCTCTGTAATATTGGTTCTTGTTTCCGTATCTCCTGCCAGATGTCTGTTCATGGTAGAAGCTTCTGCCTTGATGCTCCCTGCAGAAAAAAACAGAACTACCGCACAAAAAACCATTACAAGCCGTATGTACCATTTATTCATTTTTATCCGCCCGTTTCTTATCGTTTTTACTGCCCGCCGCATACTTCCTTGCTTTCTCCAGAATCTGTTTGAAATCCATCTGCGATGTCTCCTGCTTTGGTTTCAGCGTACCTGGATCCAGCTCCGACAGCATAGTCACTGTATCCTTACAGACTGCAAGAAGAATATATTTTTCTCCCGCCCGCACGATCTGCAGATACTTATTAGGCGCAATCCTGGAAGTCTCCACGATCTCTATATTGGTCGTATCGATCTGTTGTTTCTGAAAGTGGGCAATATAGCGTGTTGTTCCGTAGGTCAGCAGTAAAACAAACAGGAAGATCAGTATCACCGTAAACAGACGGGCTGCTGATTCTAACATACCTGCCGCAAGGATCATATCAGCCCACTACCTTTTTCACGGCTTCAATTACACGGTCTGCCTGGAACGGCTTCACGATAAAATCTTTGGCACCGGCCTGGATAGATTCAATAACCATTGCCTGCTGTCCCATTGCGGAACACATGATAACTGTTGCACCGGAATCCAGTTCTTTGATCTTTTTCAGTGCCTGGATACCGTCCATCTCAGGCATTGTGATATCCATCAGTACCAGGTCCGGTTTTGTCTCTGTGTACTTCTCAACAGCCTTTAAACCGTTCTCGGCTTCTCCGACCACATTATAACCGTTTTTGGTTAAGATATCCTTGATCATCATTCTCATAAACGCTGCGTCATCACAAATCAAAATATTCTTTGCCATAATTCTCTCTCCTAAATGAATTTTATTTTATAATCTCTGTCACTCTGATACCAAAGCTTTCTTCAATTACAACTACCTCACCTTTGGCAACAAACTTTCCGTTTACCAGTACATCAATCGGCTCTCCTGCGATCTTATCCAGTTCGATGATCGTACCCGGCGTAAAATCCAGAATCTCCGCAATAGACTTTTTGGTTCTGCCAAGCTCTACAGTAACCTCCAGCGGTACATCCATGATCAGACCGATATTTTCCTGACTTGCCATCTGCTGTGGCATCTGCGTATTGAATGCCTGGAACTGTGCAGGCTGTATATTTGCCTGCTGCATCTGCATTTGCGGCATTGCCTGCTGCATCTGCGGCATTTCTGCCTGCGGTGGAACATAAGGCTGCGGTTGCGGCTGCGGTGCAGGAGCCGGCTGTGGCTGCGGTGCAGGAACCGACTGTGGCTGCGGCGCAGGGTCCGGCTGTGCAGGAGCTGCGCTCGTTCCCATCTGCTGTTCCATAAAAATCTTATACAGGGATTTTGCGAAATCGATCGGATACAGCTGCATGATCGTACTGTCTACCAGATCTTCAATCTGCATTCTGAATTCGATTTTTACAAAATCGCCGCCCAGAAACGGTGCAATATCTGCTCCGTTTTTATTTTCAAGTATATTTACAAGACTTGCTTCCGGCGGACTGATATCGATCATCCTGCCAAGCATGGAGGAAAGGGATGTCGCAGAGGAACCCATCATCTGATTCATCGCCTCTGAAATAGCACTCAGATGCAGTTCTCCAAGCTCACCGTCTATATTGCTGCCATCACCGCCCATCATAAGATCGGTGATAACTTTTACGTCTCTTTCCCGCATGATCAGGATATTTGCACCATCCAGACCCTCCGTATATTTAATCTGAATAAAAACGCACGGTTTTTCCTGTTCGTCTATAAAATTTTTCCAATTTGCAATGGATACCGTCGGTGTTGTGATATTGACCTTACGGTTCACCAGGGAATAAAGTGTGGTAGCGGATGTTCCCATGCTGATATTGGCGATCTCGCCAATGGCATCCTTTTCAATATCCGTAAGGATCTCTTCCGTCGCTGCCGGCTGCGGATCCGGCTGTGGATCTGAACTGCCTGCGTTCATGCCTGATAACAGTGCATTTATTTCGTCCTGTGACAGCATACCGTCCATTTATTTATTCCTCCTCTCTGACAACTGACGTGATCCGTACAGCATAATTATCCTTGCTTGTACCGGGTAACGCAGTAAATTTTTTAATATTACCAACATAAACTTCCATTTCATCGTCTATCTTGGAATCAAGCCGGATGACATCTCCGACCTGTAATCCGGCAAAATCCATGACGGAAACAACACTCTTTCCAAGCACTGCTTTGACCGGAATATCAGTTCTCTTGATCATCGAACTGATATATTCTGCATAATTCTCTCCGCTTGCATTCTGCATCGTAGAGAACCAGAACTTCGTATTTAATTTATCCATGATATCTTCCAACGTAATATATGGAAGACATGCGTTCATATACCCTTCCACATCACCAATCTTGATATTCAGTGTCACGATCGCGATCATCTCATTCGGGGCTATGATCTGTGCAAACTGTGCATTTGTCTCGATCCGCTCCATGAACGGATCCAGATCCACTACATTTTTCCATGGTTCCCGCAATAGCTGCATACAGGTGACCATAATCTTGTCAAGTATTGACAATTCAATCTCTGAGAACTCCCTGTTCTTCTCCAGGGGCTTTCCGGCGCCTCCCAGCATACGATCCAGAATTGCAAAGCCGATATTCGTGGAAAGCTCCAGAATGATATCTCCCGCCATTGGTGCGAAATTGATAATGCCCAGTACGACCGGATTGCTCAGCGCATTCGTAAATTCCGAAAAAGTAACCGTTTCGGAACTCGCCACACTGACTTGTACCGTTTTTCGCAGATAAACCGGAAGATTCGTGGAAAGAAGCCGTCCGTAATGTTCAAATATGATTTCCAGCGTACGAAGATGCTCTTTTGAAAACTTTGCCGGTCTTTTAAAGTCGTAGTTCTTTACCGACTTCTCCGGCGCCGATTTCATTTCATCTACATCCAGCTCGCCGGTGCTCAGTGCCTGCAGCAGGCTGTCTATCTCATTTTGAGATAAAACCTCTCCCACCTGACTCACCTCCTGTCATGACATACGTCATTCATTTCACCAGACTACTGGATGATAATATCGCGGAATGTCACTTTATAAATAAACTTTGAATCGTAAAGTCCCTGGATCCTTGCCAGGATATCATCTCTGACAACGTCCGAATCCGCCTGGATCTGTTCCATCGTATAGCTGCCAAATGCTTCTACGATCTCACCTTTGATCAGGCTTTCATTATCTGCGATCTTCGTTCCGTATGTCTCATAATCTTTGTCTTTTGTATTCATGGCAAGAGACACTGAAACGAGTGCATAATGCTCCTTACCGTCTTCACCCTTGCGAAGCGGGATCGTCATGGAATCTTCGATATTATATACAGCCGTATCATCAATGGATACCTCTTTTTCCGCCGTATCCTCTCCGCTTGTATTCAACTCCAGATTCAGAACCGTTGCAATACTGTTTACCACCGATGCGGTCTTTTTGTTTGTCGATGTCACGCTGACCATTGTGATTACTGTCAGCACGATATTAACGATTAGAAGCGCCAGAATCAGAACTGACATTAAATTCTTTTTCATTTTAAAACTCCCTTTTATTCATAATCAGATAATTCTGTATAGATCTTGATCTCCACACGCCGGTTTTTTGCTCTTCCCTCCGGTGTCGCATTATCTGCAACCGGAACATACTCACCACGTCCGGAATGTTTGATCTTTGCCGGATCAAGTGTGGTCGTAGACATAAAATAATCAAATACCGAAAGGGCTCTGAAGCTTGACAATTCATCATTGTTGGCAAATCTGGCGTTATGGATCGGCACATTGTCCGTATGACCTTCAATCTCGATCGTACTGTCCGCATAACGTTCCAATATCTGTCCCACCTTGTCCAGAAGCGGTTTTGCCTCTTCCCGGATCTGATCACTGCCCGAATCAAACAAAAAAGCACCGTTCAGATTCAACGAAACATACTGTGATGTAAAATCCACTGAAATATCGCTGTTATATTCCCCGTGATCTTCCTGCAGGCTTTCTTCTATATTCTCAGCCATCTGCTCTGCCTGCTCCATGGAAGCTGCCTGATATGCTTCAAGCGCATCCGATTGCGTGTCGGTATCTGCTGATTTACCGGTACTGTTTATGTACTTATCAAGCTCATTGAGCTGACTGACGCCGTTACTGATCAGAATGCCGTCTCCGATCGCAGTTGCACCGGCCTCAAAAATACTGAACGTCTGTGAAAAGGATGCAGCCACTGCTTCAAACTTCTGTGCGTCTACAGTAGACATTGAAAACAGAAGCACGAAGAAACAAAGAAGCAGGTTCATCAGATCACTGAACGTCGCCATCCATGCGGGGGAACCCTTCGGTGGTTCTTCCTGCCGCTTCTTAGCCATTTACTTCCGCCTCCTCTTCTCCGACTGTCGTTCTGTCCTTCGGTGCCAGGAAGGATTTCAGCTTTTCTTCAATAACACGCGGGTTTTCACCTGCCTGTATGGATAACAGACCTTCCACCATGATCTCCTTTGCCTCGATCTCCGCATCATTATCAGCCTTCAGCTTTGCGGAGACCGGCGTACAGAGCCAGTTGGCAAGTATGGAACCGTAAAACGTTGTAACAAGTGCAACGGACATATTCGGTCCGACTGATGTTACATCCGACATATTCTTTAACATGTTGATCAGACCGATCAGCGTACCGATCATACCCCAGGCAGGACCCATGGCACCAAGTGCCTCCCAGAACCCAATTCGTTTTTTGTGTCTTGCATCGATACTGCCCAGCTCCGTATCCATGATACCACGGACAAGCTCCGGATCTGTTCCGTCAACGATCAACAGGATTCCCTTCTTCAAAAAAGCATCGTCCAAATCTGCCGCTGCCTCTTCCAAAGAAAGCAATCCTTCTTTTCTTGCTACATTTGATAGCTCTATAATTTTGGAAATGATCTGCGGTGTATCAAGTGCCGGCGTTTTAAAGATCAGAAGAAAGCTCTTTAAACCTGCCAAAAAGTCTGACAACGTATGACTTGCCAGTGTCGCACAGATTGCACCACCGAATGTGATCAATATAGACGAGAAATCATAGAAATTGCCAAGTGCCGCTGCCCCGTCATCACCGCTGCAAATACCGTATATCAGGAAAAAGCCACACATGACCATTCCGATAATGGAAGCTATATCCAATTTTTTCACCTACCTATTATTTTATATGTATATAC
>ERZ1035006.479-NODE-479-length-31763-cov-5.026649_pt1 | contig 31763 bp, 30 predicted proteins | sample MGYA00520694_ERZ1035006 | MGnify/ENA primary metagenome ERZ1035006 (study PRJEB33766, sample SAMN09781746) | gut metagenome | biome: gut microbiome | host: Homo sapiens | place: Madagascar | study: EMG produced TPA metagenomics assembly of the PRJNA485056 data set... | reverse complement strand
GCCGTGGCGCGTATCGGCAGAATGAGCTTGCAGGAACTCTTCATGCCGCCTGCCGGCCAAGAAAAGACGGCCGTGCAGAAGTTCTTCAGCAACACGGTCGTGGCAACCGTTTTAACGTTGATGTGCGGTTATGCGCTTTGTATCGCAGGTTATATGAGCGTGTGGCCTTTGTTCGGTTCGGCCAATCAGCTGCTTTCCGCTTTGGTTTTGACGGGCTTGGCCGTGTTCTTGAAGTCCACCGGTCGCAAGGGCTGGATGCTCTACGGTCCCATGACCATCATGTTTGTGGTGACGATGACCGCTTTGGTGCAGCAAATCATCAAGATTTTCGGCGCCGTTTCCAACGGTACTTTCGTTTGGATGGTGCACGGGCTTCAGTTTGTCGTGGCCGTTGCCTTGATCGTTTTGGCGCTCTTGGTGGTTTACCACTGCGTGCTGCGTTTGCGTGACGCCGCGCCCATTGTGGCGCGAGAGAAGTAAGCGCTTGACAATTTGAAAGCACAAAAAACGGTCGACGTCGGTTAGTGACATCGACCGTTTTTCGCACTGAGCCGGTTGCAAACCTATACAAAAGAAAGATTGCGCTCATACCTCGATTCGCGTATAAATCGCCCAAGCATCTCGATGCTGTCAATTTTTTATCAAGAAGTATCCGTTTAGGAGAAAAAAACATGCAAATTTCCGCACGCAACTGCATCAAGGGCAAGGTTGTCGAAATCAAGGAAGGTCCGGTTTCTACCGAAGTGACCATTGAAACCGCCGCCGGCGAAAAGCTCGTGAGCTCGATTACGACGACTTCCGCCAAGAGCCTCGGTCTGGCCGTGGGCAAAGAAGCCTATGCCGTGATCAAGGCTTCCTCCGTGATGGTTGCAGTCGAATAACAGACTTCGACCGGTCCCGGAAGGGAAAGTTTCCCGATGCTTGTCGGGTAAAAAGACAAAAGCGACGAAGCCTTCGGGTTTTCGGCGCTTTTTTTCATACGCCCGACGGATTGTTGCGTGACATGAAAATTTGACGGGGCTTATCCGAACGGGGGATTTGCATCCGTTATTCATTTCGTGTATAACGTCACTACCGCGGTCGTTATTCTCTTTTTGAATATCGACGAACGCAGCGGAAACAAAACCCTCGAAAGCGGTGTTGGGGCACGGCTCTCAAGGGTTCGGCAAGCGAGACAACGCTTTGAAAAAATCAATTTCTTTCTGGGTCGTGGCCTTACCTGAACTTCTCTCTCGGGTAAGGCCCCTTTTTTTGGTGCGTTACTGTTTGGCCTTTTTGGCGGTGTCTTTTTCGGCTTGCGCCTGACGCATGGCGTCCAAAACGGCGTTGACGTCGTCTGCCGTCACGCACTCTGCCAAGGTAAGTTTGGCAGAGGTTTCGTCGTGATAACCCTTGGCTTTCAAAAGAGCCACGGTCATGCCGGCATCGCGTCCGTTTTCAAAGCCTTCGGACTGAAGCATGACGGTGCCGTCGGCTGCCGTCAACTTGAAGTAAAAGAGACCGTCGGCTTCGCGGTACTGCTTAAAGGTGCCTGCGAGTGCACACTTGGCTTTGGCCGTTTCTTTCTTTGCCGTTTGATCCACGGCGTGGAATCGGCGAAGACCCACGGCCTGACGCAACTCTTCCATGAAGGGCACGGAAATGGCGCGTGCCTTGGCGGCACCGGCCATCAGAATTTCTTCGAGTTCGGCCGGATGCGACATGTAGTAGTCGTACTTGTCGCGCATCGGACCGATTTCGGCGTTGATCTGTTCGATCAAGCGCTTCTTGGCTTCGCCCCAGCCGAGACCGTCGCGCAATTCCTGACGGAATGCCTGACGTTCTTCAGACGTGGCAAAAGCATCGAAAATCTGGGTGAGCGACGTGCTGTCGGGATCTTTGGGTTCGCCCGGCAGTTTGCTGTCGGTGACAACGCGTCCGATGGCTTCTTTAAGGGCCTTTTCGCCGCCCTCAAACAACGGGATGACGTTGTTGTAGCTCTTACTCATCTTGCGACCGTCCAGCCCCGGCAAGATTTCCATATCTTCGTCAATCTGTTCGTAGGGCATGACGAAGAAATCTCGATCGATGCGATATTGGTTATTAAAGCGCGTGGCGATGTCGCGCGCCATTTCCAAGTGCTGCACTTGGTCGCGCCCCACGGGAACGAGGTTGGCGTTAAACATCAAAATGTCGGCCGTCATCAAAACCGGGTAGCAGAAAAGCCCCATCGATACGCCGTTGTCCGGGTCTTGATCCTGCGCTTCATTGGCCTCCACCATGGCCTTATAGGCGTGGGCGCGATTCATTAGACCTTTGGCGCAGGAGCAATTGAGCATCCAATTCAACAGCGGAATTTCGGGAATGTCGCTTTGGCGGTAGAAAGTGACCTTTTCGGGATCCAATCCGGCGGCAAGCCAGCTTGCGGCAATCTGCATGCGGCTCAATTCGATGCGAGAGGGATCCTGGCATTTGATCAAGGCATGAAGATCAGCCATGAAAAAGAAGCTTTCCACGTCGCTACGTTTGGAAGCTTGGATACACGGGCGAATGGCGCCGCAATAGTTGCCTAAGTGCAAGGTGCCGGTCGTATTGATGCCGGTAAGTACGCGCACGGTCATGGATCTGTCCCCAGAAAAATAACTTGAGGGGCAAACTCTAGCAAATTCGAGCACATAAGGCTTATTGCAGAGCGGACTCCGAAGAGCTCATACGCAAAGATGCCACGGGGGACTTGATTTAAGTCAACGGAATGTAATTAAGTCGTTTTCTACAAGAACTAAGACCTTCGAAGGAAGCTCAAAAAACACCTCAGCCGTTAGGGCATGAATTCTCAATCATAGGGATTAGTCAGGGGGAATTATGTCGGACTAAAAATACATACCGATATAGGGGACGAATGGGCTGAAATCGCAGGTTTGAAGGTAACACCTCCGAAAAGGTCGCTCTGGTGTACGGCGTTATTCATTAAAGGAATAGCGAAACATCAACGAATGAGCTTCAACTTTCGACCGATTGACGTGCGGCTCCTATGTATTGAGAATGCCACGCTAGAAAAAGAAATCAAGACGGGATTGCGCCCGTCGATTTGCTTTCAAATAACAAAAGAAGATCACTGAGGCCCCGATAAGCAGTATCCCAATTGTTTCCCACTTCAAAGAAACAACGAGAGGGCAGAAGTGATGAACCTACTCCCCAGGAGGATTTCATGGAAGTTTCTCGCAGAAGTTTCTTTAAGCGCGGATTCTTGCTCGGTAGCGGCGGTGTTGCCGGCGCACTGTCGGGCGGCTCTTTTGCAGCCGCCCCCAAGAAAAAGGCTTACAAACTTCAAAACGTCAAAGAAGTCACCAATATCTGCTGCTATTGCTCGGGCGGTTGCGGTACGATTTGCTCAAGCCGTAACGGTGAATTGATCAACTTGGAAGGCGATCCGGACCATCCGGTGAACTTGGGCGGCCTGTGTCCTAAGGGCGCAGCCATGTGGGGCTTGCGCAATGTCGTCAAAGAAGACCGTACCACGGCTTTGCATCCCGATCGCGTTCTTTACCCGATGGTGCGTCGTCCCGGGTCCACCAAGTGGGAACGCATCTCTTGGGATCAGGCGGCTAAGGAAATCGCCCGCCACGTCAAAAAGACGCGCGACGCAAGCTTCGTGGAATCCGAAGACGGCGTGACGGTCAACCGTTGCGACGGCATCGCCAGCTTGGGTGCAGCACAGCTCAATAACGAAGAAGGCTGGTTGGTTCAGAAGTTTGCCCGTTCTTTGGGTATCGTTGCCATCGATAACCAAACCCGTGTTTGCCACTCCTCGACCGTGGCAGGTCTTGCTCCGAGTTTCGGTCGCGGCTCCATGACAAGCCACTGGTGCGACTTTGCCAACGCCGACGTGATTTTGTCGATCGGCTCCAATAACGTGGAAAACCATCCTTTGTCCTCCCGTTGGGTCGAACGCGCACAAGATAAGGGCGCAACCTGGATCGTCGTCGATCCCCGTTACTCCCGTTCCGCTGCTCAGGCCGATTTGTACGGTCGTTTGCGTCCGGGTACCGACATTGCGTTCTTCGGCGGCTTGATCAACTACATTTTGCAAAACGATCTTTGGCAAAAAGACTACGTTTTGAATTTCACCAACGCCGCTTGCATCTTGCGCGACGACTACAAGTTCGATCCCGACAGCGGCCTGTTCTCGGGGTGGGATCCCAAGAAAGAAAAGTATGACGATACGACCTGGGGTTATGACGTCGATACCAAGCGCCATTGGAACACCGAAGAAGGATCTCCCTTTGCTTGGGTCAACAAACCGGGTACGCCGAAATTCGAAACGCCGGCTTTGAAGGTTCTCAAGCGCGACTTGACGCTGCAAAATCCGCGTTGCGTTCTGAACGTCATGAAAGAACACTATTCCCGTTACACGCCCGAAATGGTCGTGCGCGTCACGGGTATGGACAAAGATGTTTTGATGAAGGTTTGGGAAACGTACGCCTCGACCGGTAAAGCCGATCGTGCCGGCTCCATCCTTTACGCTTTGGGTCAGACGCAGCATACCTACGGGTCGCAAAACTGCCGCATTATGTGCGTGGTTCAGTTGCTTCTCGGTAACGTCGGTATCGCCGGCGGCGGGATCAACGCACTTCGCGGCGAACCCAACGTTCAGGGTTCCACAGACGTGGGCGCTTCTGTTCACCAGGCTCCGGGTTACTTGTCTTGGCCTATGGGTTCCAAGCACCCGACGCTTGCCGATTACCTCTCGAAGGAAACGTACGCAGCAGGCTACTACTCCAATAAGCCCAAGTTCTGGGTTTCGGCTTTGCGCGAATGGTTCGGCAAGAACGCTACTGTCGAAAACGACTACTGCTACGATTTGTTGCCCAAAACGAGCCCCAAGTACGGCTACGATCACTACACCACCATCATGACGTTCAATCAGATGCGTGACGAACAGATCAAAGGCTATTTCTGCTGGGGTATGAATCCGGCACACTCCACTCCCAACGGCAAGCATGCTCGCAACTCCATGGCCAAGCTCGATTGGTTGGTGGTGGCCGACTGGTTCTTGACGGAAACGGCCGACTTCTGGCGCGCTCCCGACATGAAGCCCGAAGAAATCAACACCGAGTGCTACTTCTTGCCGGCAGCTTTGATCTTTGAAAAGACAGGCTCGATCAACAATTCCGGTCGCTGGATTCAGTGGCGTGAAAAGTCGGTCGAACCGCCCGGAGAGTGCAAGAACGACTTCGAACAGATGTTGTTGCTCTGGAAGGAAATTCGCGCTCTCTATGAAAAGGAAGGCGGCGCTTGCCCCGACCAGATTTTGAAGACCAATATGGACTACACGATCGACGGCAAGCCCGACATTCGTGCTTTGTGCTGGGCCTTGAACGGTTACGACGTCAAGACGGGCAAACTGTTGCCGGGCTACGCTCAGCTTCAGGCCGACGGGTCGACCGCTTGCGGTATCTGGATTTTCTCCGGCTACTACAACAACGAAGCCGACAAGATGGATCCGATGAAGCAGCCCATGACGCGCCGCAACAAGAGCGATCCTACGGGGCTGGGTCTGTTCCCGCAGTGGTCGTTTGCTTGGCCTGCCAACCGTCGAATTCTTTACAACCGTGCTTCTGCCGACAGCAATGGGCGCCCGTGGGATCCCAAGCGCGTGTTGGTCGAATACAAGGACGGCAAGTGGATTCAAAACGACGTGGGCGACTTTGTGACGGCTTTGCCGCCGGACAACAATGCCTTCTTCATGACGTGGGAACAAAACGCTCGTCTGTTTGCCTATCCGATGGCCGACGGTCCGTTGCCCGAACATTTCGAGCCGCATGAATCTCCGGTCAAGAACCTCTTGAACGGCGCAGGCGGCAACCCGTGTGCTTTGTACACCAAGGATCCCTCGGTCAAGCGCGGCAACGTGAAGGACTTCCCGTTTGTCGTGACGACTTATTCCGTGGTCGAACACTGGCAGTCGGGTACGCAGACGCGCAACATTCCCTGGTTGAACGAACTCATTCCTTGCAACTTCATCGAATTGAGCGAAGAACTTGCCAAGGAAAAGGGCATCAAAAACGGCGATATGGTCCGCGTATGGAATAACCGCGGTTCCGTCAAGGTTGCCGCCATGGTCACCAAGCGTATGAAGCCCATGACCATTGACGGAAAACTGCAGCACGTCGTCGGTATGCCGCATCACTTCTCTTGGGCAACCAAGTTGGCAACGGGCGATAACGTCAATGACTTGACGCCCAATGTGGGTGACCCCAACAGCTGGATTCCGGAATACAAGGCCTTCCTTGTCAATCTGGAACGCGTCGCTTAGTCGGCACCGTGTGATGTGTTTAAGGAGAAAAAATAATGGCTAAGAAAGAAGTCGCCATGCTGTTTGACTCGTCGCACTGCACGGGCTGCAAGGGCTGTCAGGTGGCCTGCAAACAGTGGAACGTTTTACCGTCCCCGTTGGGACTCAATGAAAACAAGTTCACGGGCTCTTACCAGAGTCCCGCGGACTTAAATGGCAATACCCGTTTGGTGATGACGTTTAAGGAACACGAAAACGACAATAAGTTCCAACCGTTGAACTTTGCCATCGGTCGCCGTTCCTGCTATCACTGTACCGATGCCGCTTGCGTCGAAGCTTGCTCGTCGGGTGCGCTCTACAAGACCGAAGAAGGCGTTGTGGCGTACGATACCGACAAGTGCAACGGTTGCACCTATTGCGAAGCGGCTTGTCCGTTCGATGTGCCGCGCTTTAGGCCCACGGACGGTTGCATCGACAAGTGCACGTTGTGTATCGATCGTTTGGAAGAAGGCGGAATTCCGGCTTGCGTCAAGACCTGCCAGCCCGAAGCTTTGATGTTCGGCACGCGTGAAGAAATGATCAAGAAGGGTCATGAACGCGTGGCGTTCTTAAAGAAGAAGGGCTTTGACAAGGCAGAGCTTTACGGTGAAAACGAAATGGGAGGTCTGCATGTTTTGCAGGTTTGCAAGCACGGTCACGAAGCCTATGGCTTACCCACCAACCCGGTCAAGAATCCCTTGACGGATGCCTCCAAGATGATGCGTACCGTCACCGGTGTGGGTACGGTCGCCGTTTTGGCAGGTTTGGCAGTGTCGTTCATCGCCGCCCGCGGTTATCGCCGCGACGAGGTGACGGTGGAAGAAGCCAAGAAGCACTGGACGCCGGAGCAGCGTGCAACGGCCGATCGCGAGGTCAAAGAGCTTCTTGCCAACCAGGATCGTCAACACTAACGCAAAAAGGAGAAAAGTATGACTCGCTATATTCAGCGTCATTCGCTGCTGACTCGCGTCACGCACGGTGTGGCAGCCATCGCCTGCATCCTGCTTGCGGTCACGGGCGTATTCGTTTTCGTCCCCGATTTGGGGGGCGGTATTATGGGCGGGGAGTTCACGCGCGCCATGCGCATGCTTCACCGTGTTTTGGCAATTCCCTTCATTCTGGTGCCGCTTTTTGCGATCATCCGTTCGCCCAAGGGTTTTGTCCATCTCTTTAAAGAAGACATCTTCGGCAAGTGGGACAAGGACGATTTTGCTTGGGCAATGAAGTTCCCGTTCTACCTCTTTGCGCCGAGTAAAGTGCATATGCCTCCGCAGCATCATGTGAAATCGGCTCAGCGTTTGGCCGACGGTGCTTTGGTGTTCTTCTGCATCATCATGGCCGTGACCGGTATGATTTTGTGGCTCAACACGGGGCTGTTGCCCAACGGTGCGGGTAAGGTGGAATTTTCTGCCGAAACCCTGATGTGGGCACGCTTGCTGCACGACATCTTCTTCTTCCTGACGGTGTTTGTGGGCATTGCGCACACCTACCTCGGTGCCGGTATTTTCCAACCCTATCGCGGTACGGCACGCATCATGTTCGGCGACGGTAAGGTTAGCGAATCCGATGCCGTCTACCACTGGGGTTACTGGGCCAACGAAGAAATCGCTTTGGGCAAGAACGTCACCGAAGTGAAAGACGCCAAAGCCAAGTAAAATGACGCCTCAAAGCTTTTGAGGACACCCGAAAAAGCGAAAGGATTGCGAATGTTTTCGACGATCCTTTCGCTTAAAGTGTATTTTGACTCCAAAAAAGATAATTCCCTTTCTTTTCAACGCTTGAAACACAGTTTTCTCGGCGTTGAACAAACACAAAAAGAGACGAATTGCCATGCTCAATGCAAAATCTATCGATCGCTCCATTGACAAGTACAGCCAGACTGATGACGAATCCTTGAAAGAAGGCTTGGTCATTTTCGGAACGCTTGCCAAAACGGCAGCCCAAATCGCGGGCGAACTTAAGCACGACGACATCGTTTGGACCAAGGACGAGTTGATGGCCGCTCTGACTGGCAAAGAGACGCTCTTGAGTTTGGGCAAAGTCAAGATCGATCCGGCTGCTTTTGAAGAAGCTCTCAAAACCATGGCCGCAAGCTTTGTCAAAGCCGCCGACTTGCCCGACGATCTTCGCTCGATTTGCGAATCGGTGAATTGGGCAGAATATGCCGTGCCCGCTTTGGTCGAAACGGCGGCAAAGGATCCGTTGAAATATATGGACGCCATCGAAGCGTTGAGCGATGATGAAGACCTTCTGGATGTCTTTATCTTCCCGGTGGTGGGCTCGACTTTACGCGCTTTCCTAGATAGCTATGCGACCGAAGCCAGCCGCGAAATCGACGCTTTGATGCCGGATACGACCCACGTCGAGCGTCCCGTCGCATGTCCGGTGTGCGGCAGCACTGCCGCGATTGCCGCAGTGGCCGAAACGCAGCACGCCGGTAACGTCAAGCGCCTTTACTGCACCTGTTGTGGCGCCGACTGGAAGTTCGAACGTATTCGTTGTGCGATTTGCGGCGACGAGGCCGTCAGCGACTTGGAGTACGTGCACGAAGAAAACGACGACAAGCATCGCTTGCATGTATGTAAGGGCTGCGGCCAGACGATGCCCACGGTCTTTGCCGGCGAAGCACTGGGCTTTAGTCCGGATATCGAAGCCATTGTGATGAGTCGCTTGGAAGCCTATTTCGACGAGACGCACGAGGCTCCGGAAGAAACCGCTTAAGCCGTTCTTTCGGGAGAAAGTCATGACCGAAGGTGAAGTCAAGCTCGAATGTGTCGAGGGTGCCAAACGCGTGAACGTCTATAAGCCCCGCAGTTCGGTTGCGCACGTTGATTGGGTGGCCGAAGAAGTGCCTGTGGCCTTGGTTTATAACGGCATTTCGCATGTCGTGATGATGATGACGCCCTTAGACTTGGAAAACTTTGCCCTGGGTTTTTCTCTGGCCGAAGGCATCGTCAAAACGCCGCAGGAAATCTATGAGATGGATGTGGTGGACGGCTGCCGCGAAGGCAAAGAGGTGCGCATGACGGTTGCTTCTGAGGCCTTTTGGAAGTTGAAAGAACGGCGCCGTGCTCTGACGGGGCGCACAGGATGTGGCATCTGCGGCGTAGAAAGCTTAAACGATGCCGTGCGGCACGTGGACAAATTGCCATTTAGGCAAACGTTTGACATGGCGCACTACGGCAAAGCGCTTTCTTACTTGGCCGAAGTGGAAAAGTTGGGCGAATTGACCGGTTGCACGCATGCGGCCGTTTGGGTCAATCCCGACGGCTCGATGGCGGGCGGCGCCGAGGACGTCGGACGCCACGTGGCACTCGATAAATTGCTCGGCAAACGCGCGCGCAACGGTTGGACGGACGGAGCCCTTGTCGTGAGCTCGCGCGCGTCCTACGAGATGATTCAAAAGGCTGCGATGTGCGGTGTGGAAATCATGTTTGCGGTTTCGGCTCCTACCGCCTTGGCAATTAAAGTCGCCCAAGAGTGTGGATTGACCTTGGCCGCTTTTTGTCGGGCGCAGCGCACCAATGTGTACACGCATCCCGAACGTCTGAAAGGTCTTTGAGATCCTCGATCGAAAAGAAAACGAAAAGCCCTGCCGGAAATTTTTCGAGCAGGGCTTTTTGCACATTCGGGCTCTCGAACAATGTTCGAGAGCCGAGTCAAAGAGATTACAGACCGGCCTGTTCGCGCAAAATGGCGGCCTTGTCGGTCTTTTCCCACGTGAATTCCGGTTCTTCGCGACCGAAGTGACCGTAAGCGGCGGTCTTGGAATAGATGGGACGACGCATATCGAGCATTTCGATGATGCCGCCCGGACGCAAGTCAAAGTTTCTGCGTACGAGTTCGGCGATCTTTTCGTCGGCAATCACGCCAGTGCCCTGGGTCAGAACGGTGATGTTCATGGGTTCGGCCACACCGATGGCGTAGGCGACCTGAACCTGGCAGCGCTTGGCCAAACCTGCGGCCACAACGTTCTTGGCAACGTAACGGCAGGCATAAGCGGCCGAGCGGTCGACCTTGGTCGGATCCTTGCCGGAGAAGGCGCCGCCGCCGTGGGGGCACGTGCCGCCGTAGGTGTCCACAATGATCTTGCGACCGGTCAAGCCGCAGTCGCCCTGCGGGCCGCCCACGACGAAACGACCGGTGGGGTTCACCAAGAACTTGGTGTCCTTAATCCATTCGACAGGCATCACCGGGCGAATGATGTTTTCCACCACGGCCTCGATGAATTCGGGCTTCATCTGCAAGCCGTCGCTCCATTCGGGCGAGTGCTGGGTGGACAAAACGATGGTGTCGGCGGAAACGGGCTTGCCGTCGACGTAGCGCAATGTCACCTGACTCTTGGCATCAGGACGCAAGTAGGGCATCAAACCGTTGCGACGCACTTCGCTTTGGCGTTGCATCAAGCGGTGAGAGTAGTAGATGGCAGCCGGCATCAACGTCGGGGTTTCGTCACAGGCAAAACCGAACATCAAACCCTGGTCACCCGCACCTTGCGTGAGCGGATCGTTGTGACGCGCATCCACGCCCTGAGCGATGTCGTTGGACTGCTTGTCGTAACCCACCAAAACGGAACAACCCTTGTGGTCGATACCGTATTCGGTGTTGTCGTAACCGATGTTCTTGAGAACGTTACGCGTGAGATCAATGTAGTCGACCGTTGCGTTGGTGGTGATTTCACCGGCCAAGACTACCAGACCCGTGGTGCAAAGCGTTTCGGCTGCTACGCGGCTCATGGGGTCTTGTGCCAAGCAGGCATCCAAGACGGCATCGGAAATCTGATCGGCGACTTTGTCGGGATGACCTTCGCTCACAGATTCGGAAGTAAAAAGAAAATCGCTGGCCATTTGCCTAGCTCCTTCATTCAAAGCGTTATATACAAAGGCAAGCGCCTAACGCAATTTGAATTCGAAGCGGAAATGTTCCAGCGACGTCATGCGGCAGACGCTTTAGCGGTATTTGGATCACTCCGTCGCCCCGCAAGTTGTCTTCATTAACTCGGCGACTTATGGGGCGCAATCATACGCTAGTTTTTTGTGCTTTGGAGCCGCAGAAACAAATATATTTGATTTTTCATTTCTTTTTCACGCGACTCCTCCCATTTGTTTTTTGTCAAAAGCGCTGCGTCAGGCACTCTTTTTGAGTTTGCCGTGCACAAGCGTATAGACGATCGTCACGAGAACGGCGCCGCCGGCGATATTGCCCAGGGTGACAGGAATCAAATTGTCGATGAAAAATGTCTGCCAGTTTGCCGTGAGCGCCGTGGCTTTGCCCGCTTCGACCAAGGCCGTGTAACGGGGGTCGGTGCCGGTTAAAATCGCTGCAGGAATAAAGAACATGTTGGCGATGCAGTGCTCCATCCCCATGGCAACGAAGGCCATCGTCGGAAACCAAAGTGCGATGATTTTGCCTGCGACTTCCTTGGCGGCGTAAGCGGCGTAGACGGCCAGGCACACCAGCCAGTTGCAGCCGACGGCGCGCCAAAACGCTTCCATAAAGCTCAAAGACGTCTTGCCGTTGGCCAGTTTCACCAAACCTTCGGCCCAAGGCATGGTGGCGTCGACCCCGACACCGACCTTTTCAAAAATAAGGCCGCTTGCCCAAACCATGCACACCGCCACAAACAAGGCACCGGCGAAGTTGCCGATCCAAGAATAGGCACCGGCTAAAAAACTTGACTTGACACCGATTTGGCCTTGGGTTTTAGCAGCAGTCAGGGTCATGCAGTTGCCGGTGAAAAGGTCGGCTCCGCAAATGACAACGAGCATCAAGCCCAGCGGAAAGACTGCGGCAAAGATGAGTTTACTCATCGAACCCCATGTTTCCCATGGGAGCGCCAGACCGCAGCGCACGGCCAAGTAGCCGCCCAAGGCAATGTAGGCGCCGGCCAGAAAGGTGAGCGCCGCCGTTTGCAATGCCGTTTGTTTGGTGCGGCCGATCCCGCCCGTGGTTGCAGCCGCCAAAAGCGCCTGATAACCGTTGGTGATTTCAAAAGCCATGAAAGACTCTCCTAAAAAGTTAAAAATGCCAAAAATGCGGATGCGAGCGCCGGAAAGTCAATTTCCGACGCTCGAAAAATTCGGTACAAGCGGCGTCGATATCGGAATAATCGAACGGCTTTAAAAAGCTTCAGGCTCAGGCGTTCGATTCGGGGGTTGTTGCCCGACAGTCTATAGACAGTAGCCGAAAAAATCTTTCCCCATTGGTATTGGGCAAAAACCCCTCAAACGGAGGGCGCCGAACAGGTTAAGATTCTTCTCTTAAGTTTCTTTTTGGAGATATTGTCGACTATGCCTGAATTGCCCGAAGTCGAAGTCACGCGCCAAGGTTTAAGTCCTGTGCTTGTGGGGCAACGCGTTTTGGCCGTCGTTTACCGTACGCCCAAGTTGCGCGAACCCTTGGATGGTTTGGCCGAGGGTGTCGAAGGTTTGAAGCTTGTCGACATTCGTCGGCGCGGCAAGTACCTTATTTGGGCCTTTGCAGACGACGCGGGAACGGTCAAGGAATATTTCCTTTCGCATCTGGGCATGAGCGGATTTTGGCGACTGTGGGACAATCCGGCGCCTGTAGCAGGCAAACACGATCATGTCGACATTGTGTTTGAAAAGACGACGGCGCGCCTTACCGACCCCAGACGATTCGGCAGCATCCGGCGGACACAGATCGATCCCTTGACAGTGCCGCCGTTGTCCGAGCTCGGTACCGAACCTTTTGACGAAACATTGACGCCCGAAGTCTTTGCCGCAGAGATGAAAAAGCACAAACAATCGGTCAAAGAAGTCCTGATGGCGGGTAAAGTCGTGGTGGGCTGCGGCAATATCTATTGTTCGGAGTCACTTTTTCAGGCAGAGATCGATCCCAGACGTGCCGCCAATAAAGTCAGTGCTGCACGCTATGGCATTTTGCTCGGAAAAATTCGCAGCGTTCTTGCTAGCGCCATTGCAGCAGGCGGCTCGACCTTGAGGGACTTCCACGGAGTGGACGGTTCTGAGGGCTACTTTGCGCTCACAACTGCCGTTTACGGACGCGAGGGCGAGCCTTGTCGCGTGTGCGGCAGTCCCGTCAAGCGCATTGTGCAGGGACAGCGTGCCACATTTTATTGTCCGCGGTGCCAGAAATGAGAGAAATCAATATTGCCGACCCCGCAGGATTTCACAAAACGATCGTCGCGTGGCAAAAGGAAGAAGGGCGTCATCATTTGCCTTGGATGGTGCCTGATGCTTATTTGCGGTGGCTGAGCGAAATCATGCTGCAACAAACGCAGGTGTCGGTCGTTGTCGACTACTTTGGGCGCTTTACGAAAACATTTCCCACCGTCAAAGATTTGGCCGAGGCTCCCGAGACGGAAGTCATGCGTCTGTGGGCGGGGTTGGGTTATTACTCGCGCGCCAGAAATTTGCACCGTGCCGCACAGATGGTAATGACGGACTTTGGCGGCGCTTTTCCCCAAACGCTCGAAGACTTGATGAAATTGCCCGGTGTCGGGCGAAGTACGGCTTCTGCCATCGGGTCCTTTTGCTTTGATCTGCAAGAGCCCGTTTTGGACGGCAACGTCAAGCGCGTTTTAAGCCGTGTGACAGCCTTTGAAACGGCAGTCGACTCAACAGAGGGTGACAAGGCGCTTTTAGGCTTAGCTCAATCGTTGGTCAGGGGGGCCGAGCCCGGGGTCTTTAATCAAGGCATGATGGATATCGGGGCTCTCGTCTGCGCGCGCACCAGACCGAAGTGCGACGCGTGTCCAGTGAGCGATCTTTGTCGTTCATTTTTGGCGGGTAATCCGGAGAACTATCCGAAGAAAAAGCCCAAGATCGTTCGCACGGAAAGAACCTTGAAGTTGGCGCTCGTGGAAAAAGAGGGCAGATGCCTTTTGGTGCAACGCACGGCTGGCGATATTTGGCCGGGACTGTGGTGTCTGCCCGAAGTCGTCAATGTGCCGGATTCGGTGCCGGTCTTGCGCATCAAGCGCGTGCTTACGCACTTGAATCTTACGATCGAGGTCTATCGAACGGATGTTCTCGAAACGCTCGATCTTGACGGCAGAGAAGTCTTTTGGGTGCAGAAAATCCAAACGTCGGCAGCAAACGATTTACCGCTACCGACGCCGATACGTTTGATTTTTGAAAAGCTCGCCGAGAGTTCTTTGCTTCAATAACTCTTTTTAGTCGAAAGCTGTCGGTGACGCACGACCGTAACGGTGCGCTCGGCAAAGCGACGCGCTAAGGTTTCGGCTACATAAACGCTGCGATGTTGTCCACCCGTGCATCCTACGGCCACTGTCAGATAATGACGGTTCTGCGCTTCATAAGACGGAATCCATTTAGAGACAAAAGCATCGATGTCGTTGATCATATCTTCGACAATGGGGTGCTCTTTAAAGAATTCTTGGATCGGCGCATCAAGCCCTGTTAAGGGGCGCAGTGCTTTGTCGTAATAGGGATTGGGCAGGTTCCTGACGTCAAAAACGAGGTCGGCCACAACGGGAACTCCGGTTTTAAAGGCAAAGCTTTCAAAGGCAAGCATCATGCCCGTTTCGGGCACTTGGGCAAACTGGCGCACCCAGTCGCGCAAAGTGTTGGGTAAGAGCCCTGTCGTGTCGATCACGTGGCCGCGCTCGGCAGCCGGTTCGAGCAACGCACGCTCGCGCTTGATGGCTTCGGCGAGCGTCACCTCGTTTTGCCCTTGTCCCGGTGCCGTCAACGGATGGCGACGACGCGTTTCGGAGAAACGGTGCACGATTTCAGGGGTGGAAGCGCACAGGAACAACACCTGAACGTCAAAGCCCTTTTCTCGCAGTTGGCTAATGGCGTCGTCGGCCGAGTGGATTGTGAGCTGACTTCTGGCGTCGACCGAAACGGCAATGTGTTTTTGTTCGTTTTCGTCGAGATTTTCGACCACGGGCACCAAAAAGTTGCCCGGAAGATTGTCCAGACAGTAATAACCGCTGTCTTCGAGCTGACGAATGGCGATGGATTTGCCCGAGCCCGAAAGGCCGGTAACGATAATGACGCGAGCGCGAGAATTGGAATTGGACATGACGCAGTTGGGGTTGACTTCGGTTTTCGGATGTCTCTCAGTGCTCTCATTGTCGCATGAATTCCGGCGTGCGCGAATCGGCAAAATTGCCTATCGGATGACTTTTTTGCGAACTACTCTTCTTTGGGATAGTCTTCTTCGCCGGCTGCCTGCGGTTCTTCAACGGGCGCTTGCCATTTGCCGATAAATTGACACACGTCCATGGGTGAAGCGGCATGCAGCAAAACGTCTTTAGCTTCTTTGTCTTTGAGTAACGCGGCAATGTCGGCCAAGACAGCAAGATACTTGTCGGGATCGTTTTTGGGAATCATCACCCCGAAAAAGAGTCGTGCTTTACGATTGTCGGGCGTATCCCACGTAATCGATTCTTTGGTGCGTAAAATTGCCAAAACGATTTCGTCCAATCCCTCGATTCTGCCGTGCGGAATGGCCACACCTGCACCCAAGCACGTGCTCCCCAAACGTTCGCGTGCGATAAGCGCGTCAAAAGCTGCCTGATGGCTGATGCCGGCACACTTTTCAACGATGAGCCCAATCGTTTCGAAAGCACGTTTTCGTGTCGGAATATCTTCGTCCAACAGGACGCAATCCAAGGTCAATAGGGGAGCGATGTGGTTCATAAAAGCGAAAAAAATCGAATCAGGCACGCATTGTAAGCGATCGGGGCAAAAGCTGCGCGGGTTTTGCCTACACCAGAGTCTTTCTCAGCGACTTGGGGGCAATGTGTTCGAGCTCGCGATATTTGGCTACGGTACGGCGCGCGACCTCAATGCCTTCCTTGGCCAGGATATCGGCAATGGCACCGTCGGACAACGGCTTTTTGGAGTCTTCTGCGAGCACGATTTCGGCGATGCGGCGACGAACGGCGGTGGAGCTCACCGATGCACCGTCGGCGCCAGCGACGGAACTGGTGAAAAACGACTTGAACTCAAATGTCCCCAAGGGCGTTTGCATGTATTTGCCGGCGGTAGCGCGACTGACGGTAGATTCGGCCATGTCAATCTTGGCGGCAACGTCTTTGAGTCCCATGGGTTTTAAAGCGGAGAGCCCAGAGACAAAAACTTGCGGCTGCATATCGACAATGGTTCGAGCAACGGCCACAATCGTGGCAAAGCGCTGCTCGACGCTCCTGACAAAGTGCTTGGCTTCGTCGGCTTTCGTCTTCCAGAGAGTTTTTTCATTGCCCGAAAGTTTGGATTGGGTGATCAACTCGAAAGTTTCCGCGTCAAAGCGAAGGTGAGGAATCACGGCCGGATTTAATACGGCAGTGAAACCTGTCGGCGTTTTTTGAACGATAACTTCGGGCACCACATAACGAATTTCGTCGCTCGTTACGAATTCAGCGGCCGGATGGGGATTGAGTTTGCAAATCAACGAAAAGGCTTCGATCGTTTCTTCGTGAGAGATGCTCAAATTGTGCGCGGCCGTTTTGAAGTCGCGCTTTAAAACCAAGTCTTTGGCTTTGGTGAGCAAATCGACGGCATGCCGAGCGACCGAGCCGTGCGCGTCTTGTAAGCGTCGTAATTGAAGCACGAGAGACTCGATCGCGTCTTCGGCACCCACGCCTGCCGGATCCATACTCTGAAGAAGCTTCAAAGCTTGAGGCCAAAGCTCGACATCGGTCGGCTCGGGATAGCTTTGCGCGCAAGCTTCGAGTCCCTCGGTCAAAAAGCCGTTTTCGTCCAAATTGCCGATGAGCCATTGAAGCATCAATCGCAGTTGTGCATCCAAATGCATTTCGGATGCCTGCATCATAAGAACGTCGACGAGGTTTTCTTCCGAGGAAACTTTGGCAAAAGGATCGTAATCTTCGTCGTCCGTGGGCGATCCCGCCCAGGTGAGAAAAGACGGTTCTTTAAAGTCGTGGGCAACGCCGGCGGGTTCGTCGCAGGCCAATGTCTCGGGCGCGATAGCCTCGGGCGTTCTGTCCGATTCAAATCCGGAGTTGTCTGTGGCTTCGACCAAAGGGTTCGTGGCCAAAACCGTATCAATTTGTGCTTGAAGTTCCGGCCCCGTTAACTGCAAAAGCTCCACCGATTGGCGCTGAGTTAGTGTGAGCGCCGTGCGTTGCGTGATCGTTTGCTGTAAACCGAAAGCAGTGATGGCCATGATAGATCGTTACATGCGGAAGTTTTCGCCCAAGTAAATCTTTCGCACGGATTCGTTGGCGATGATTTCTTCGGCAGAGCCCTGTGCGAGCACTTCGCCTTCGTTGATGATGTAGGCATGATCGCAAATGCCCAAGGTTTCGCGTACGTTGTGATCCGTAATCAAAACGCCGATGCCTCGATCTTTTAAAAAGCGTACGATGCGCTGAATTTCAATTACGGCGATGGGATCGACCCCGGCAAAGGGTTCGTCTAACAGAATAAAGCTCGGGTTGGCTGCCAAGGCGCGGGCAATTTCCGTACGGCGACGCTCGCCCCCGGACAAAGAGAGCGCCATATTGGTACGAATATGCGTGATTTGCAGTTCTTCCAAAAGGTTTTCCAGACGCGATTCGATTTCGGTACGCGTCAAAGCGATACCTTGGGCATTGACTTGCAACTCGAGAATGGAACGAATGTTGTCCTCGACCGAAAGCTTGCGAAATACGCTCGCTTCCTGCGGCAGGTAACTCACACCCAAATGCGCGCGCTTGAAAATCGGCAAGTGGGTGATTTCTTTCCCGTCTAAAGAAATCGAGCCGCCGTTGGGAGGCACCAACCCTACGATCATATAAAAGGTCGTGGTTTTGCCGGCGCCGTTGGGGCCCAATAAGCCCACGACTTCTCCGCTGCGCACCTTGACGGAAACGTCGCGCACGACTTTGCGAGCGCCGTAGCGCTTCATCAAATTGACGGCTTCAAGCGTATGAATGACGGTCTCGGACACGAGAATAAAACTCCGATAAATTTGTTCTTACTGACCCAAGCGCGTGGAGCCCGACATGGGGGCCGTGGCGTCGTTGCGAGCAGGCGTCTGTGCCTTTTGCTGATTGGCGCGCGGCGCCAAGACGGTGGAAACGCGGCTGCGTTTGCCTTCCGTCGAAACGGCGCCTTCTACGCGCGAGCGTGCGGTGCGCAGATCATAAATGATTTTGTCGCCGGCCGTGGAGTCTTTCACCAAACCGTTTTCGCTGCGGGCAAGTTTGGCGACGTCTTGGAAGGTCACGACGTCTTTGGATTCGTCATAAACGGCTTTGAGGCTGCTAGCGTGCACCCATTCTTCGATACCCTGCGTTTTGGTGTCGCGCTTTTCTTTCATGCGAACCGGATTACCCGTTACCGTAATTGTGCGATAGCCTTCGGGCGAGACCGTCAACTCCAGACGTGCACCCAAAATTTCCAGGGTGCCCTGATGCACTTCGACGTTGCCGGTATAAACAGCCGTTTGATTGACTTCGTCACCGTGAAAGTCCTGTGCGGTGATTTCGATGGGTTTTTCACGATCGGCCGTTTCGGCGTAAGCGGCACCGGTCAAACTCAAGGCACACAAAGCGATAAAAACAATCTTCTTGGTCATTGTTCCTGATCCTGATTTTCTTGTGCGCGTTTGGGTAAGACGCTCGTGCGCACGTTGCTGTGAATATCCACTGTTCTTTCGACGTTGTCAAGCGTCATACCGATGCCGGTGGTGATATCCGAGCCGCTTTCCAAACGAACGGCGGCATCGGTTTCAATGCGACTGGTGTCTGGAAACACGGTCAAATGCGTGGTGGTAAATCGCATCGGCGCCTGATTGCGATCGCCCGCGCGCGTGACCGTGACGTTGCCCGTAAAGAAGTACGTTTCGCCTCCGTCCAAGCTTTGTCCGGCGTCGGCCGAAGCGATCAGTTGCGGCTCGTCAACCGATAAGGTCACCATTTTTGGGCCCAAAGTGGATAGACGTCCGTCGGTGAAGTGCTCGGCATAGTCGGCATACACGCGCCGACGCGCTTGCCCCGTGGGTTCGAACTCCGTGATCGAAATGCCGGTCGTGATAAAGTCGGGCGCTTCTCTGTCGACCAATGCTCGATTGGCATCGATTTCGGATTGCAGAGAATAATAGTAGGAGCTTGCCGCCAAAAGCGCCAAGACCCCGACACCGAAGCCAGCCGTCAGGCGATCGCGCAGATAGACTTTCATTTAATGAATTTCTCCGCGAATGTAGCGCGACTCGACCAGATCGTCCCACTTGCCCTGCGCCTTGAGGATGAGTTCGGCTAAGGAGCGCACGGCACCATTGCCGCCTGCTTTGGGACTGACCCAATGAACCATGGCGGCAATTTCGGGCATGGCGTCAACGGGCGCCGTTGCCAGCCCCGTGGCGCGCAAAACAGGGATGTCGGGTACATCATCGCCCATGTAGGCGCATGCTTCGGGCGTGAGGTTGTGTGCCTTTAAAATTTCGTACCAAGCGTCGGTCTTAAAGAGTTTGCCTTGCGCGACGGACTCGATTCCGAGTTCTTTGGCGCGTGCGGCCGTTTGCTTGGAGTTGCGGCCCGTCAAAATGGCAACGGGAATACCTGCGGCTTGCAGCATTTTGATGCCCAATCCGTCGCGGGTGGAAAAGCGCTTGACGGCTTCGCCGTTTTCGCCCGTCCAAATCGAGCCGTCGGTCAAAACGCCGTCGACGTCCAAAACGACCAAGCGAATTTTCTTGGCGCGGTCTTCAATCGAAATCGTCATGTCAGATCACCTTTGCGCTCATCAAATCGTGCATGTGCAAGGCGCCGATCAATTTACCCTCAGTGTCCACCACCAAGAGCTGATTGCGCAGCGTTTCATCCAAAATTTTGGCGGCCGTAGCAGCCATGGCTTCGGGCGCAATCGTAGTGGGCGTGCGCGTCATCACGTCTTCGATCTTAAGGTTGCGAATGTCGCCTTCTTTTTCGATCAAGCGGCGTAAGTCGCCTTCGGTAAAGATACCCGTAACGAGTCCCGCCGCATCAACCACAGCCGTCATGCCGATATGCTTTTTGGTGATTTCGCGCACGGCATCCAAAACAGTGATCCCTTCACTGACGCAGGGCACAGCCTCACCCGTGCGCATTACGTCGCTCACATGCGTCAAAAGTCTGCGACCCAAGGCGCCGCCCGGATGCGAGCGCGCAAAGTCTTCCTTGGTAAAGCCCTTGGCATGCATACAGGCCACAGCCAAAGCGTCGCCCATCGCCAAAGTGGCGGTGGTCGACGATGTGGGCGCCAAATTCAAGGGGCAGGCTTCGAAAGCGACGTGCACGTTTAAGTTGACATCCGCATTTTTGGATAGGGCGCTTTCGGGGTTTCCTGTGATCGTGATCAACTGCGCGCCTTCGCGCTTAATCACCGGCACAATGGTCAAAAGTTCGCCTGTGGTGCCCGAGTACGAAATGCCGATCACCACGTCGTCCTTGGTGATCATGCCCAAGTCGCCGTGAGCGGCTTCGGCGGCGTGCACGAAAAAGGCTGGGGTGCCTGTAGAAGCTAGTGTGGCGGCAAGTTTGCGGCCGATGTGGCCGGACTTGCCCACGCCGCTGACCACCACGCGACCGCGACAATTCAAAAGCAGTTCGACCGCTTTGGCAAAGTGTTCGGCATCGAGCGTGCCGGCCAAATCGGTGACGGCCTGCGCCTCGCGCATCAGAACTTCGCGACCCAAATCGATCGCACCCTGGACATCTAAAACGTAGCTCATCGGCTTTACGGAAAAAAGAATGGCAATCCGACTATTTTAGCCGAGACAAAGGCATTCTTCCGAAGAAAATTTGGCGGCGAAATGTAACCGAGACTAAAGCAAGTTTCCTCGAATCTGTACGATTCGATGCTTGAAATAATATCGATCGGTACTTTACGGAGTGCAGGACGGAAATCGACGGATATGCAACGTTGCGCAACCCTGAAATTTTTACGATCGGGCGTTGGAAACGGTACACTACACATCCTCAAAGCATTCCTGAGCATTGCAGGATAAACGAATAAACAAACAACGTGTGAGTGTTATGGCTGAACTCGAATCGGTTCGCATTGATAAATGGCTATGGGCGGCGCGCTTTTTCAAGACGCGCTCGTTGGCGCAAGACGCCATCGAATTAGGGCGCGTGCGCGTCGCCGGTATTCGTGTGAAACCTTCTCGCGAAGTTAAACCGGGTGATCTTCTGGAAATTACGCGTGGCGAAGAGCACTTCGAAGTCTATGTCGAAGGACTGTCAAGCGTACGAGGCCCCGCTAAAGTCGCACAAACGCTTTATCGCGAAACAGATGAGTCGCTAGTCTTGCGCGAGCGCGCTGCGGCCATTCGTAAGTACGCCAACGAGCCTGCAACGGCTATCCCCAAGGGCCGACCCACCAAGCGCGACATGCGCCGCATTCGAGCGGTCAAAGACAGTTTTTAAGTACAAAACAAAAGGGCGCTCTCGTCGGGAAAGCGCCCTTTGTTAATGGAATCGGTCAGATAGAGACACAAGACCGATTAGACATTGAAGAGGAATTCCAACACGTCGCCGTCGGCCACGACATAGTCTTTGCCTTCGGCTCGCATCTTGCCGGCTTCCTGAGCACCCTTTTCGCCCTTAAATGCGATGAAGTCGTCAAAGGCGATGGTCTTGGCACGAATAAAGCCGCGTTCAAAGTCGGTGTGAATGACCCCGGCCGCTTGAGGAGCCGTGTCGCCCTTGTGAATCGTCCAAGCGCGCACTTCCTTGACGCCGGCCGTGAAATAGGTCTGAAGGCCCAGAAGGTCGTAGCCTGCGCGAATCACGCGGTTCAAACCCGGTTCGTGCATGCCCATGTCTTCCAAGAACATTTCCTTGTCTTCGTCGGGCAAGTCGGCGATTTCAGCTTCGGTCTTGGCACAGACGGCCACCACCGGTGCGTTTTCCTTGGCAGCCATTTCGCGCACGCTTTCCAACAGGGGATTGTTTTCAAAGCCGTGATCGTCGACGTTAGCGACGTACATCACGGGCTTTAAGGTCAAAAGACACAAAGGCTTGACGACGGCAAGCTCTTCTTTGGTCAAATCGACCGTACGGGCAGCCAGACCTTCGTTTAAAACGGGTTGCAACTTTTCCAAAACCTTCACCAAGACGAGCGCATCTTTGTCGCCGCCCTGACGCGCCTGCTTGCTGTAGCGATTCAAGGCTTTTTCAACGCTTGCCAAATCGGCCAAGGCCAATTCGGTGTTGATCACGCCCACGTCTTCCAAGGGGTTGATGTGGCCTGCCACGTGCACGACGTTTTCGTCGACAAAGCAACGCACGATGTGTGCAATGGCATCGCACTCGCGAATGTTGGCCAAGAACTGGTTACCCAAGCCTTCACCCTTGCTGGCGCCCGCGACAAGACCTGCGATGTCGACGAATTCGACCGTTGCCGGCACGACGCGCTGGGGCTTGACAATTTCGGCTAACTGATCCATACGCGGATCGGGCACTTCGACGATGCCCACATTGGGGTCGATGGTGCAGAACGGATAGTTTTCGGCTGCGATGCCGGCCTTCGTCAAGGCATTGAAAATGGTCGACTTACCGACGTTGGGAAGTCCGACGATACCGCATTTGAGTCCCATGCTCTTATAAATCCTTCTTGTCTAAAAAATTCGCCGCTCCTGTTTTGCGGCACATCTGTTAATTATCGCTTTTTTCGAGTTGGCTTACCAAGTTATGCGGTCGCGATTCTGTCTAAAAACGCCAGAGCGGCATCGATTTCGGTCTCATTAAAAACCGTGATGCCGTTTTGCGTCAGTAGCTCGGCTGCCACACCCATGCCGTCCACAAGTTTGCCGCCAAACGTGCCGTCATAAACGGACTTGTTCGAGCAAGACGGACTTTTGGCTTTGAGAATCGCCACACGAATACCGAACTGTTTGCACTTGGCCAAAGCAACCTGTGCGCCTCTGACGAAGTTTTCCGTAACATCCGCCCCTTCGGTATTGACGACTTTACCGGCGCCGGCCAAGACGCTTTTGGCCGTTGAGCCCGGTGCAATTTCGCTTGCCGGTCTCGGCACATCCAAGCCGCCGACACATTCCGGACAAACCACAACGACTTCACCCAAGGTGAGCATTTTGTGCAAAAGGGGAGTGACGCAACTTTGAGCCGTGCGCGCATCCCATCGGCAACACTGGCCGATCAAACAAGCGCTCATCAAAAGGCGCGGGGTACGAGGTGCCATTTTGTGTCAGTCCTTTGGGTGTTATTCGTCCTTGGCGGGGACGGTCTTAACCGCTTCTGCGTTCGGCGTCTCTTTCTTGGGCTTGGGTAAAGAACCCCACTTGTTCATGGTGCGCAATACCGAGTCGAACTTGCCGGCTGCCAAGTTGTCCACGACCTTTAGTGCCGCTTCGAGACACTTGTCGATGCCTTCTTGATGCTCGGGGCTCGGCACGCCCAACACCCAGTCGTAGACCTGCTGCTGCGGGCAGAACTGACGCGGATGCCCGATACCGATGCGCAAGCGCCAAAAATCCGGCGTCGAGAGCTTGGCCGTAATGTCTTTGAGGCCGTTGTGGCCGGCGTTGCCGCCGCCGATTTTCATCTTCATGGTACCCGGCACCAAGTCCAACTCGTCGTGCACGACCAGAATTTCGGCAGGGCTGATCTTGTAGTAACTCGCCAAAGCCTGTACGGCCGAACCCGAGAGATTCATAAACGTGGTGGGTTTCAAAAGGCGCACGTCGCCTGCAGGAGTGGAGATGCGCGCCACTTCCCCGAAAAATTTACCGTCGGGAGAAAAGCGGGCGTTTTTGGCTGCCGCCAAACGATCGACAAAGTGAAAACCCACATTGTGTCGCGTATCGCGATAGTTGTCGCCCGGGTTGCCTAAACCGACAATCAGGGCAATCGGTTTATTTTCTGCCACAGTTGTGATTCCTTATTCTTCTGCGTCGTAAAAGCGAGAGGTGCTGCGCTTGTCTTTGCGCGCATCTTTACGGGGCTTGTCGCGACCTTCGAACTTGCGCTCACGACGCTCGCGGCCTTCGTATCCTTTCGCTTCGGTTTCTTCAAAATTCTTCTTCGGACGATCGCGTCGGACCGTGACGTTGCGCCCCTTGATGGTGGTGTTGCGCATGGCTTCGATCACGGCGTTGGCCACCGGTGCGTCGACCTCCACCAGCGAGAAGCGCTCCAGGATTTCAATGGCGCCGATGCGCTTGCTGGCAATACCGGCTTCGTTGGCAATGGCGCCCACGATGTCGCCCGGGCGCACGCCCATGTCGCGACCTGCACCGATAAACAAACGCGTCATGCCTTCTTCGGGTGCACGACCGGCGCGGCTTTCGCGCGGTTCGCGTTTTTTGCGCTCGAAAGGAGAAGCCACCGGAATTTCGGTGTCGTCGTCTTCGCCGCGCGAGAGCTTATCGGCCAAAGCGATCGAAGCGCAAGCGATGTCAAAAAGATCGAACTCTTCGCCCAACTGATCGATTACCACGCGGAAGCGCTCAAAGTCGCCAGCTAACAACTCATCCTTAATGGCCGAGCGCGTCAATTCCAAACGCTTGGCGCGTACGTCGGTCACGCTCGGCACGCTTCTGACGTCGATCTTGGCCTTGGTGATATTTTCCACGGCACGCAGACGGCGGTATTCGCGGGGCTCCAACACCGTAATGGCAAGCCCCGAGCGACCGGCGCGCCCCGTTCTCCCAATACGATGCACGTACGTTTCCAAAGAAGCGGGAATACCGAAATTGATCACGTGCGTGACATTTTCCAAGTCGATGCCGCGAGCGGCAACGTCAGTGGCCACAATCACTTCGATGACGCCGGTTTTGGCGCGCTTCATCACTCGATCACGGCTGGCTTGATCCAAGCCCCCGTGTAGCGCTTCGACTGCAAAGCCGCGGCTGCGCAAAGCTTCGGTAACTTCGTCGACTTCAACGCGGGTGCGGGCAAAGCAGATGGCGAGCTCCGCACTTTCCACGTCCAAAATACGCCCCAAAGCAGCCAAACGATGGTTGCGTCCCACCACGTAAGCGACCTGCGGTACTCTCGGCGTCTGACCTTCTGCGGCAGAGCGACGAATGACGATGTGTTCGGGGTTGTTGAGGTGGTTTTTGGCAATGGCTTCGATGCGCTCGGGCAAAGTTGCCGAAAAAAGCGCCGTTTGATGGTTTTCGGGCAAAGACGAAAGGATGGCCTCGAGCTCGTCGGCAAAGCCCATGTCGAGCATTTCGTCGGCTTCGTCAAGCACCAAAGCCTTGATGTCGGACAAATCGAGCGTGCCGCGATTGATGTGGTCAAGCGCGCGACCAGGTGTGGCCACCACGGCATGCACGCCGCGCTTTAAAAGACGAATCTGTCGACCGTACTCTTGGCCGCCGTAGATGGGAGCAACTTCGATACCGATGTTTTTGCCGAAAGAAATAAAGCTTTCGCACACTTGCAGGCAAAGTTCGCGGGTGGGCGTTAAAACAAGCACTTGAGGCTTGTCGGCCTTACGGCCTGCGATGTGGCGTTCGATCAACGGCAGGGCAAAAGCGGCGGTTTTGCCGGTGCCGGTTGCCGCCTGTCCGAGCACATCGCGCCCGGATAACAACGTGGGGATTGCCGCCATTTGGATCGGCGTCGGTTCTTCAAAGCCGAGATCGGTCAGAGCAGCGGCAAGCTCGGGACAAAGGCCGAGCGCGGTAAAAGCATTGGACATAGCGAAAAATCTTCAATATAAAAAGGATATAAGCGAAAAGGTTCGCCTTCAGTGTGCGCCTCTCAGTGCATCACTGTGCGAACCTTTTTCTTATCGGTGAGACAAGAATCGTTTTGTCTCACCTAATGTGTTTGCAGCAGGCAAACGAATTAAGCTGCGGGAGCTTCTGCGGTAGCAGTAGCGCCGGCATCGTCACCGCCGATGGTCGTGACGGTAGCCACGGGCATTTCGGGGTCGACGGCAGACACGCCTTCGGGCAACTTCAAATCGGCAACGCGCAAAGTCGTCTGGCTGGTCATGCCGGACATATCGACGTCGACGAATTCAGGAAGATCCTTGGGCAGGCAGGTCACTTCGATGGAGCTGATCAAGTGGCTGATGAAGCCCTTGTCGATCTTAACAGCCGGGCTGTTTTCGTCACCGAAGAAGTGCAGCGGCACGCGCATCGTCACGTTGCTGTTGGCGTCAATACGCTGGAAGTCGCAGTGCAACACCAAGTTCTTGTAGGGGTGCATCTGGAAAGCGCGCAAAACGACGAGTTCTTCCTTGCCGTCGAGTTCCATCGTCAGAATGGAAGAGTGGAACTTTTCCTTCTGCAATGCGTAGTAGATTTCGTTGTGGTCGAGTTCAACGGCCGTGGCAGCAACGTTGTTACCGTAAACGATTGCAGGGGTCTTGGCTTCGCGGCGCAGGCGGCGGCTCGCACTCGTGCCCTGCGACTTGCGGGAAGTGGCGACGAATTTCATGGGTTTTACTCCAAAAGTATGAATCAAAAAAGGCTCGCGGCCGCGACCAGCCGCGAGTCATGCAAAACTAAAAGTTTAATTTACTCGTTGAACAGTGCGCTCACCGAGTCTTCGCGTGCAATACGCGAAATCGTTTCACCCACCAAAGGTGCGCAGCTGAGCTGACGAATCTTCGAGCAGGCTTGAGCTTCGGGACGCAGCGGAATGGTGTCGGTCACGACCACTTCGTCCAAAGCCGAATTCTGGATGCGTTCAATGGCGCTGCCGGAGAACACCGGGTGTGCGGCATAGGCCAAAACGCGATTGGCACCGCGCTCTTTCAGAGCAGCGGCTGCATTGCAAAGAGTACCGGCCGTATCGACGATGTCGTCGGTAATAACGCAGGTGCGACCCTTGACTTCACCGATGATGTTCATAATTTCGGCAACGTTGGCACGCGGGCGACGCTTGTCGATAATGGCAAGATCGACACCGAGTTCCTTAGCCATGGCACGAGCGCGAACCACACCGCCCACGTCCGGAGACACAACCATAAGGTCGGGGTACTGATGGCTCAACAAATCGCTCAAGAGCACGGGGGTCGAATAAATATTATCGACCGGAACATCAAAGAAGCCCTGAATCTGGTCGGCATGTAAGTCCATCGTCAAAACGCGATCGACGCCCACGCTTTGCAGCATGTTGGCAACGACTTTGGCGGAAATGGCCACGCGAGTGGAACGCGGACGGCGATCCTGGCGAGCATAACCGTAGTAGGGCATCACTGCCGTGATACGACGAGCCGAAGCGCGGCGAAGCGCATCGGTCATAATCATCAGTTCCATCAAGTTGTCGTTGGTAGGAGCGCAGGTGCTTTGCAACACAAAAGCGTCGCAACCGCGGACGTTTTCGTTGATCTCAACCATCACTTCGCCGTCGGAGAAGCGATTGACCGTGGCGCGGCCGAGCGGGATGTTCAAATACTGTGCCACAGCTTGGGCAAGCTTGGGATTGGCGTTGCCTGAGAAGACCTTCAGACTGTCCGAAACCATGATTTTTTATCTCTTTGCTTTTTGGTCAAAGCTTTCTGGATGCTTCAACCGTTTTAATCATTGCGACATTGATCTGCCCGAAAAGACAACCGACAGATGAAAATCGCTCCAACACGAAAGGGGAGCTTTGTTGTAAAACTCCCCGAATTTCGATTTTAAATCAGTGGCAGGGGTGGAAGGATTCGAACCTTCGCATACCGGAATCAAAATCCGGTGCCTTAACCGCTTGGCGACACCCCTGTCGAAAACCGTGTTAATTGTAACCGATCAAGTCGTTATCTTGAAGAAATGCTTGCAATTCTTTTTCAAAAGGATGTTTTGAAAGATTTTTGAAAGCGTATCCCCGCATCCCGGCGGGCGTATTCTTCAGTTTTTCCAGAGCTTGTTCTTGCGAACTTGCCCAAGCAAAGACCGCTGATCCCGAGCCCGTCATGCGAGCTCCACACCCCAGTGCATCCAAAGCCGTTTGAATACGAGGATTGACTCGTACCGCCACTGCTTGCAGATCATTTTTTCCCGGTAATTCGGGCCACCGAAGTCGGATCTGATCGGAAAGGAGGGCTATTTTCAAGGATTTTGTATCTCTTGTCAAGTCCGGATCGCGAAAAATTAAATGTGTCGAGGTCGGTGTCTCGGGCATGATCATTGCCCAATGGCTTTCCGGAACTTCGATTTTTTCCAAAACATCACCCGTTCCCCGAGCCAAGGCACTCGTTCCGAAAATGAAAAACGGGACGTCAGCACCGAGGTGGTTGCCCAATTCCATCAAGCGACTTTTGGATAGATTCAATTTCCAGAGGCGATTTAATGCCATTAGAGTCGTTGCGCAGTCACTCGATCCGCCTCCTAAACCGGCACCGCTCGGAATGCGTTTTTTGACGTCGATCTTGGCGCCCAGGGTGCAACCGGTTTCTTCCTGTAAAAGTTTGGCGGCTCTGACACACAAATCCTGTTGTACGTCGCCGATAACGTCACCCGTGCGTACAACCTCGGGTTCAGACAGTACTTCAATGGTGAGCGTATCGATCAAGTCTACCAATACGAAAATGGATTCCAACAGGTGCATACCGTCGTCGCGGCGCCCCGTCACATGCAAAAAGAGATTGAATTTGGCCGGAGCCGAAAACGTATAAGCATGTGTTGCCTGACTCACGATTTACTCCTTATCTACAGTGAGCGTGATCGTCGTGCCGGTATAAGGGAATTGAAGGGCCGTTGCGGCAACAACCGCGGCCGATCCGTCATCGTGACGTCGACGCACGACAATGCGCCAGCCTGCTTGTTCAAACGTATTTTCATTGACATAGACAAAGCGTGTCTCGTATTGAGGTCGGCCCGTGAGCCAGTTTTGCAGCATTTCTACGGGCAGTGCCAATCCTATGGTTTGATGCATCAAGTCTTGTGCGGAGGCTGCGCCTGCAACGACTTCTTCACCCTTTAAAAGCCTCGCACCCTTGGCATCGATTTCAACTTGCACAAGGATGCCGTACAAGGGTGTCATCAAGTCCAACGTGGAAGTGTGTACCCCCACGCGATAGCGATAGCGTCCCGACAGAGATTCGGTCTTGCCGCCGTGGTCGAATTTACCGGAAAAGCGCCCCGAAAAATATTGCGCCGTGTCCGTCGACAGAGTCGAACAGCCCGAGAGTGCCAAAAGCGACAGGGACAGGCCGCCGATAATGAATGTGCGACGATATGTTTGCATGCGCATTCCTCTGCTGATTAAGGCGTGATGTCAAAAGCTTTCAAGAGACGTTTGGCTTGTTCGTTATTAGGTTCGCCCTCCAACACCGAACGCACGACGGCTTCGCCCTGGCGCATTTTGCCTCGAACGAATAAAACTTCGGCCAAGTGAAGCGCGATTTCCACGTCGCTCGGGGACGTATCCTGAGCTTGTGTCAAAAGTTTTTCGGCTTCTTCCTCTTTGCCTTGCAAGTGACGCAACCAACCCAAAGAATCCATCACGTAGGCATTTTTACCGCCCGACAAATCCATAGCTTTCAAAATCAGCTCTTCGGCGTCTTTGAGATGTACGCCGCGCGAAATCCATAGGTAGCCCAAAGAGTTGTAGCCGTTGTAGTTGTCGGGATTAAGCTTGATAAAACGGCGCAAAAGCACTTCGCATTGATCGGTTTTGTCTAATTCTTCGGCCAGGCGCGCTGCTTGGTACAGCATTTCGGAATCTTCCGGAATCAAGTCGAGCGTTTCGATCATGACTTTGAGTGCTTGTTCTTTGTGGTCTTTTTGCAACATCAGCTTGGCGCAGCTTTGAGCAAAACCGGCCTTTTGCAGTTTGTCTTCGGTACGGATGTTGCGCAGAACCGTGCAGGCTTCGTCGACGCGGTTGGTATTGGCCAAAAGCTCGGCCTCTTTTAAGCGAGCGGCCTGATACTGTTCGCCCGCTTCAACCTTGTGCAGCCAGTCGATGGCCAATTCCCGGTGCCCTTGGCTTAATTTCACCATCCCTAAACGCACGTAGGCGGCGTCGGGCGTCAAACCCATAGCGGGCTTTTTGGCAATTTCAACCAGATATTTTTTGTAGTAAAGCTCGGCTCTGTCATAAAGACGTCCTTCTTCGGCAATCATGCCGATGATGAGAAGCACGCGCGGATTGTCCTTCATGGCCGAGTCGATTTTGGTGAGTTCCTTTTCGAGCTTGTTTGCTTCTCCCGTACGCAACAGCGATTTGGCATAAGACAGGCGTACCTGATGGCTGTTGGGGTGGTCTTTCAAATAGTTTTCCAAACGTTTGGACGCGGCTTTGGGATCAAGCGCGAATTCGTAATCGGCTCCCTGAATCAAAATGTGGGGATTATCCGGTGTCAATTCGATGGCGCGAATACCGTGCTCTTTGGCTTTTTCGCCCATTTTGGCTTGTTGGGCGACGGAGGCCAACATCAATTGCACGCTTGAGGTTTCGGCGTAGGGCTTGGCCAAGACGGAGAAATATTCGTAAAAGCGTGATTTTTCTTTGAGGTCGGAGCCGATATGAGAAATTTCTTCCAAAAGCGGTTCGGGGTCGGAGGCTTCAGTTAGGAGGTCTTTGGCAATGCTTTGCGCTTCGTCAAACTTGCCTTCGGTGAAGTATTGGCTCACGCGAGTAAAACGCGCGCGTTCGTTGTCGGGATCAAGGCGATTCCAAAGTGCAAGCGCTTTTTGCGCCTGTTCGTCGTTTTGCGCTTCTTCGGCCGTTTCCAGAGCGCGACGCGCCAATTCGGGATAGCCGCTCATTTCGGCAGCTGAAAAAAATTCGTTAAAGCCGCGCGTGATGTTGTTGCGTTGAATGGCGAGTTCTGCCGTCAAAACTTTGGCAAAAATGTCGCGTGTCAAAACATGTGTTTGAGATGCGGACTCTTTAAGCTCCGGCGAGGCTTGCACAGCGGACACGGGGCTCATCAAGGCAATGGCGCAATAGATAGCGCAACAAGAGGCGCTCGGGGCAAAACGACGGAAAACTGACAACATATTTACAAAGTGCGGATCGTACAAAAAGTCTTGAAACGAATTTTCAAGGCGAAAACGAGGCAAACGACAAGTATAAGGGACGCCGCACGGACTCGGGAAGGGCGTTGCGATGCGTTACAATCGGCGCTGAGAGAGTTAGAGGGCGGATCCCGCCGCAATGAAAAAATGCTGATTACTTTACTGTCACGTTTCTGGGTGGCTGTCGTCAAAAGCCTGCGCCACGTACCGATGCCTGTGAGAAATTGCATGGCTCGAGCTTTGGCTTGCCTGATGTGGGCGGCTTTGGCCGACAGACGACACGTGACGCTGACGAATTTGAAGTTGTGCTTTCCGGATCAGAGTGACGCAGAGCGTGTGGCATTGGCCAAGAAAGTCTATCGAAGATTGGCCCGAGCCGCGCTCGATCACGGCGTGCTGTGGGCGGGTTCTCGTGAAGATATCGAAAAAATGGTCCGGTTCGAGGGTCTCGAAAATCTGACCGAACCCTATGCCAAGGGCGAACCAGTGATCGTAATTGCGCCGCACTTTATCGGATTGGACGCTGCCGGCATTGCCTTTAATTTGCACGTGCGCGGCTGTTCGCTTTATCAGAGAC
>ERZ1035006.477-NODE-477-length-31864-cov-4.987236_pt1 | contig 31864 bp, 28 predicted proteins | sample MGYA00520694_ERZ1035006 | MGnify/ENA primary metagenome ERZ1035006 (study PRJEB33766, sample SAMN09781746) | gut metagenome | biome: gut microbiome | host: Homo sapiens | place: Madagascar | study: EMG produced TPA metagenomics assembly of the PRJNA485056 data set... | reverse complement strand
TTGCATACATGCTTTAAAATCCAACGTTTATGACAAAAACGGAAACGATAGAAATTTATATGCTACAATTCTACCATAATCAGCAAGGGAAGAAAAGGTAAAGAATGAGTTTAACGGAAAAATTCGCCAATCGAATCGCAGTATGGAGTCTGCCGAAAGATCAGGAGCATTATGAAGAACAGCTGGAGGTTCTTTCCTATGGATATGTCCTGTTTCTGGAAAATGCATATAAGACTCTGGTATTACTTACTATAGCAATTCTGACACACACATTGATCCGGACGGTTATTATTATCGGAAGCTTTGTGCTTGTGAGAAGCTTTGCCGGAGGCATACATTGTAAAAGCGGACTTGGTTGTACAGCCTGTATGGTCCTGGTCTGGGCGGTGGGATTGGCAATAGCGCAAGTGGGAATCTGTCTGCCATTGCTGGTGTTTATGATAATGCTTGAGACAGGAGTGATTGTGAAATATGCACCGCAAACGACACGGAATAATCCGATCCGAAAAGAAGCTATCCGTAAGGCAAAGCGGAGAGGTGCAATTATTTCAACCGGTGTTCTGCTGGGAGTCGGAGCTGTGATCGGCTTTGGGTTCGGCAGAATGGAGATTTTGGATATGATAACGGCTTCATTATTTATCGAAAGCCTTAGCATATTATTATTAGTTAAAAAGGAGGAAACGCGACATGAAGAAAATGAGTGGAGTGAAGGCAACAGTTGCTAAGATGGGGGAGCATCTGGCATATGATTCTGTTGGAAAGAGTATTCCATACTATTTCTATGAGCCAAAGGTGCCTGCAGCACTGAAGGACAAGATGGAAAAGGACTGCAAATAAGATTGTAGTTCGGGAGTTTTACTGAGGACAGTAAATATACGAGGGAGCGAACGGGGATTCATAAAAAACAGCCTCAAAGGATCAGCACACTTTGAGGCTGTTTTTTTTGCATGCCCGTTTAAATCCGAGGTCTGTTAAAGATCATGACTGAAACATAAAACGCAGATGTCGTAGTCCGTCGCGGATAGAGTGCAGGTGGGATTTGCGGGGATGGCTGCTGACAGAAAGGGTAGTGGGAACCTGGGCTATGGAAGCACCATGTGCTGCAAAGCAGGCAATCAATTCCGTTGCAAACTCCATACCACTGGTATGAAGGGGCAACTGCTGTGCAACTGCCGTATGGAAGCCGCGCAGTCCACAGTGAAAATCGCGAATGTCCAGGTGATAGCGGATGCGTCCGATAAAGGAAAGGATCGGAACTCCGATATAACGGTGAGAGAAAGGCATGGCACCGGGAGCAATGCCGCCGGCAAACCGGTCTCCAATCACAAACCGGGTGCCGGAACGCAGTTCTGCAAGAAATGGCAGCAGGTGTTCGAAGTCATAGGTGGTATCACAATCTCCCATGATGGTATAGATTCCCCGTGCCTGTCTGATCCCTGCACGAAGGGCATTTCCGTATCCCCGTTCCGGGACGGAAATCACACGGGCGTCCAGGCTCCGGGCAATATTGGCAGATCGATCTGTACTGCCGTTATCAACAATCAGGATTTCCCCGAGTACCTGATTATCTGTCAAAAATTTCCGGGCTGAACGGATAGCATCCGGCAGATTGGCTTCTTCATTCAGACAGGGCATGAGAATCGTCAGCTCCGGCGCTTTCGGGCTGTTCTGGATTTGGATGGGTTCCATAGCTTCCTCCATTTCTTTTTTAACCAGTCGGCATCAACACCCTGACAAACCGCTGTGCCGATACAAAAGATCGTTGCAAATAAAGCCCGGTAGGTGAAGAAGCAGTGAATGTATGAGTGATTTGACAGGACCAGGTAGCGGAGCAGGGGTACACATGCCAGTATTCCGAGTAACAGTGGCAGTGGATTAATATGACTTCCGCGCCGGGTCATATAATAGAAAAAAGCAATTCCAAATAAGGTAAGGAAGATGACCGGAACTGCGTGCTGTCCCAGATAGGAAAATGGAAACAGGTAATATAAATTACGGGGAATCGCCTGTAGTAGCATAGTGGTCTCATCAACGATGCCTTGATCCGTAATGTCAATAGCACCACTCAGCCGGAAGGATGCCTGCGAGAGTGCAGATTGAAATAGATTCTCATGCAGGATCAGACTGCCGATCCCCCATTTTAAACTCCAGGTACCGGCATAGGCCAATAACCATAACAGGCAGGCCGGCAGAGAGAAACGAACACCATCGGAAAAGGAAGTCAGATGAAAAGTAGTATCCGACCGCCGGTCGGCAGATGGCTGATATGCTTTGATCAGAATCAGTGCCAGAGGCACCAGCAGTGTCAGAGTCTCTGTTGTCAAAAAGTCAAAATAAGCGGTCAGACTGCCAATGCACATCAGAAGCAGCCATAACGCATTCTGTCCCTTTTCATATAAGACAGTCACCAGAATACAGGCGAGGTTCATGAGCAGAAAAGTCCAAATATATTCAAGGCTGAACGGCACATACCAGATGGAGATCATGATCGATCCGGTCAGGAAGCAGAGGATCGTACTGCGGCCGTAACGATATCGGATCATGCATAGGATCAGCAGAGCTGTCAGAAGCAGCAGGGTGGATCCGAGCAGGATATAGATCTGTTTCAGATTAAGAATCAGAAGCAGAGGCCGGAGAAGTGCAATCGAACCATGCCAATAGCGGCTGTATTCCAGTGTTGGTGCCGGAGCATTGGCTAAAGCATACTTCAGGTTCACATTCTCATTTTCAGAATCCGTATGATAATAAGAAGAACGGAGAACCGAGGTAACCGGATGTTCCGAGTCATAGTAATAAATAATGTTCATCAAAATGGAATCGGCATACCGATCGATCCGGGAAGCCGGGTTGGATGCGGAGGCATAAAAGAATACCTCATGTCTGTTCAGAAGGGCGGAGGATTCCTCCAGATTGTGCTGAATATCGGTACGCGGAATACATGCGGCAGCGATCAGACATCCGAACTGAGCCGCAATAAGCAGAGTAAACAATAGAGCTGCTATTGCTGTAAAACGTAGTCGTTGTTTATTGATGCGAAAATGTTGTGGTTGCTTGTCAGCCTTCATATAATCCCCCTCCCATGTAAATATTCAGCTCCTAGTGTAACATGAATGTCCGGGTGGCTCAAGTGCAGAAGTTGAGACAATATTTAAATAACTAAGAAAAGTAGAAATTTTATTGCGAATTAAAAGAAATATATGATATGCTTAAAAGGTTACTAAAATGTAACCGCAATTAAAATCATAGAAGAGGGGTGTAAGAATGAGAGATAGGTTCAGAAGATTTGTGGCAGTTTTATTAGCTGTATTTATGATTTTTCAGTTCCCGGCAGGGGATGGTAGCGGTATCGGAAATGAGATAACACAGGCGTTTGCGGCCACACCGGCGTATAATATTAATCTGGGTACAGGTGTGCTGCAGACGGGAGACGGATATCAATGGTCGGAAGCAGAGGGAGATACGGTTTATTACGGACGGGGAATAGCGGTTGCGAACAGCGGCGGTATGTCTTACCGGGTATTAAAAAATAACGGAAGCTCCATGTTGCTGGACTGTGCACAGACATATAAGTATGAGAATCATTTAAGTGATTATTCGGAATTTGGAGCATGGGAAAGCAGTGTGCCGAAAGAGGATATGAACAGTGATATCGGAAGCAAGCTGCAGTTAAGAGATGACGAAGTATCAAAGCTCCTGAATACCGTACACCCGGCTGAGAACTATACGGCAGGGGATGGCACGGTTTATACATCATCTGCAGGCACGGATAAGGTATTCATGCTGAGTGCGGAGGAAGCGGAAACCTATTATGCGGATGACAGTGCCCGGGCTAAGGGCGGCGCATACTGGCTGCGTTCGACCGGCAGCAATAAGGAGCTGACCGATGCGAATACATATGTGGCGGCAGATGGTCAGATCATGACGACCGGATCGGGAAGTTATGCAGCCAGTCCGGCATTTCAGATAGATTCTTCGATTTCAAGTGTTTTATTTACTTCAACTGCAGATGGAAAGGCGACCGGGTTACAGCAGCCGGAGCAGGTTACAAATCAGAAATGGGTATTAACGCTGTTAACGGCAGGAACGCTGGAGCTGGCAGACGAAGAGGTAGCAGTGAGTGTTGAAGCAGATCCGGCGGGAGATACGGATCAGACAAAGACACCGGCTGTCTTCTGGAGTTCAGCAGTGACGGTGGAGAATTTCGAAGTGGCAGATGGTCCGTGCCAGTATTCGGTACTGATTACAGATCGGGCATATACTGCAGCAAATGCAAAGATTAAATGGTATGGCCGGATTAAAGAAATAGAGGGCGGAGATGCTGAAACGATTGCATTCCAGCTTCCATCAGATTATGAAACTACGGATCATGTATATCTCCTTGCAGAAAAGGATTTTAAGAATTCATTGGCTGAGATCTATCTTTTCCATGCAACAAAGCCGCTGGAGATCGATCTGGGAATCAGCCGGGTTGCGGTTGATTCTGAGGGTACACATCTTGTGACCACAGATCAGGAGGAGCAGATCTGCTATCCAAAGGCCGGATATCAGGAGAGGTTTGAAGCTGTTTATACGGTTGAGGACGGTTATTATATTCCGGAGGATTATGCGATAGAGGAGCAGTCCGGTATTCAGGTGACCCGATTAAGCAGTACGCAGCTTAAGGTATCCGGTATACCGACGGCACCGGTTGTAGAGATCCCGCTGGAGGCAGCAACGAAAGAGGAGCCGGAGACAGAAGAACCGACAACGGAGTTACAGCCCGGCAGCGGCAGTGTGGCTATGGCAGATTATTATTACGGCGGTACGGCACCGGCACCGGAGCTGAAGTCTGAGACAAACGGTACAGCAGGAGTGGTTGTGGAATATAAGAAGGCATCCGAACCGGATACCGCTTATACGACAACGGTTCCAACGCAGGTAGGCGAGTATATGATACGTGCCACCTTCCCTGCAACAGAGAGCTATGCGGCTGTGACCGCAGCGGCGGAGTTTGCTATCCGCTATCTTCCGGCACCGGAACAGGCATACTCCTTGAACGGAACGCAGGGTGAGAATGGATATTATACCTCGAATGTGACGGTAGTACCGGCAGAAGGCTATCTGATCGCAGATGCGCTGGATGGTGATTATGCAGAAAAGCTGGTACTGACACAGGATATGGCAGCCGGTCGGATTTATCTTAAAAAGCAGGCGACCGGGGAGAAGACGGATGGAATTACCAGAGAGGCGGTTCTGATCGATCAGAAGGCACCGGTAATCGCAGCGGTTAAGGATGGAGAGACCTATTATAAGACTTCGGTTGAGGTCGTAATATCCGATTCCCATTTAAGTCGGATATGGATCAATGATGAGAGCATGGAAGTGAAAGGAACCGAGATGAAGCTTACGCTTTCTTCCAATAACGGTTCGGAGGATTATCAGATCGTTACAAAAGATGTAGCGGGAAATGAAACGAAAGTATCACTGACGGTTGCAGCTCCATGGATGAAGAAAGGTATTATCCCGACGGGCGAGCTGATCCGGTTAAAGAGTGACCGGGCATATTCCTTCGGAGATGGCACCTGGCAGGTAGAAGGAGACACCACCAGTTATGCCGGGGGCAGAAGCTTTTACGTTAAGAGGGACGGAGACTATACATTTACGAAGAAGAATTAAGCAGGACGGATGCGAAAGGAGTTAGCGATGGAGGAGTCAAAAAAGACGGTAAAAAAAGGGCCGCTGATCGGGGTGATCGCAGGCGTAGCAGTGGTAATCCTGGCAGTCGTTGTCATTCTTCTGCTTAACAGAAAGGAAGCGGCTTACCGGATCATCAAGGTGTTTGAGCTGGATGGTAAAAGCACTGTGACCAGACAGGATATCGGGGAGCTCGATGCCTATGATAATATGGTTTTGGAATCCGGAGATCAGGTGTATGTAGATACCGGTTCCCTGACGCTTAAGATGGATGAGGATAAATACGTTTACGCAGAGGAAAAAACGCGGTTTCAGCTGGAGGCGACCGGAACCAGTGAAAACAGTAAGACCAGAATCCAGTTAGAAGAGGGGATTCTTACCAATGAGATCCAGAATAAATTAAGTGATGAGTCTTCCTATGAGGTAAATACACCGAACTCTACCATGTCTGTTCGGGGAACGATTTATATGGTGGATGTATATGAGGAGAATGGTGTCCGATATACAAAGGTCTCTGTCTTTGAAGGGGCAGTAGCGACAAAGCTGGTATATGCGGATGGCTCGGTTTCCGATCAGGAGAAGCTGGTTGAAAAGGGCAAAGAGGTTCTGATCTATGATGATAACAGCAGTACGGATTATGTAGGAGATCCTTCGGATATTGATTACTCTGCATTGCCGCAGGGCGTGATCGAATTCCTGCTGGAAAAAGCAAATGATGGATATGACATCGGTATTCCGGCAGAGGATCTGGAGAAATATCTTCAGGGGCCGTTTACGGTTACATTTATGTACCAGAACAGTGTATTTGGAACACAGGAAGTGAAAAAGGGCGCGTATGCGGCAGAGCCATCGCTGATGCCGGCACAGAGTGGCGCATGGGACTTTGATTTTTCAACTCCGATCAACAAGGATACAAGGATTGAATGGAAATAGGGGGATAATGGATGGATGCAGAAGCATTAAAGCAGGTATCTACAATTCGGGAATTTTTTAAGATTGATGAACAGAAAGAGCTGAGTGAAGGCACCCGCCTGTTGCTGGAGGCCATGACAGAGCTTGTAATTCCGAAGGGACAGGATATCGTGGCCTGTGGTGCCGGCAGTGAGGATGGCATGTACATTATCCTAAGTGGAAAAGCAGATGTTTTCAGCAGTGACGGAACCCGGATCAACCGGCTCGGAACCGGTGATTTTGTCGGCGAGCTGGGACTGATCAATGATGATAACCGGGCAGCAACGGTACGTGCGGTATCGGATGTGCGGTGTGCCAATATTTCCAAGCAGCTGTTTGAGGATATTGCAAGCAGGAACCGGAAGATCTACGGTTCCTTTATGAATATGCTTTACACGAAAACCACGAAGCTGATAACGGAACAGGAGCGGATCAAATCCGAGCTGTCGATTGCGACAAAGATTCAGGCAGATTGTCTGGAAAATGATTTTACGGTATTTAACCGGCTTCCGGCAGTGCGTCTGACTGCACATATGAAGCCGGCGAAAGAGGTTGGCGGAGATTTCTATGATGTATTCATGATCGATGCCGATCATTTATGCTTTCTGATTGCGGATGTGTCCGGGAAGGGTGTACCGGCGGCATTGTTTATGACAATGGCGAAGACACATATTAAGAACTTTGCAACGGTTGGACTTCCGCTGGCGGAGGTGGCTGTCCGGGCAAATAACCAGCTCTGTTATAAGAATGAGTCCGGGATGTTTGTAACGGCATTTATCTGTGTACTGGATGTCAGAAGTGGCGAGGTGCGATTCGTAAATGCGGGCCATAACTGTCCGTTTGTTCAGAAACAGGATGGTGCATTTGAAATGTTTCGTGCAAAGGCGAATCTGGTATTTGGCTTAATGGAGGATATGCCGTATCAGGAGCAGACGCTGACGTTGAATCCGGGAGACAGTATTTATTTATATACGGATGGTGTGACGGAAGCACTGAATCCGGCGCAGGAGCTGTTCGGAGATGATCGGTTGTATGAGATATTGAACCGACACAGGGAGCAGGCTGGGGAGCCAGAGACATTTGTGCAGGCGATATATCGGGAGGTTCAGACATTTGCGGACGGAGAACCGCAGGCAGATGATATTACCATGTTGTACGTGACACGTAAGGGGTCAGAGGGATAAAAGACGGGGGAAGTTATGAAGCAGAATGTAAGACTGTTTATAGAATCTGTAATTGTATTTGGGTTAGTATTCTTTCTGACCGTATCGAATGTTTTTTCACCATTGGATTATATTCTGAAGGATGCACTGTATCAGACACCGCGAGGCGTGACCAGTCAGATCAAGATCCTGGCAATCGATGAGCGGACACTGGAAGCCTTGGGACCGATCAACACATGGTCGCGGGATGTCTATGCACAGTTGCTATCCCGGTTAAATGCGGAAGAAGAGGCGAAGCCGCTTGTGATCGGATTCGATATTGTTTTCTCCGGACAGGCACAGCAGGAGGGAGATGACGCATTTGCACAGGCGGCAGCGGCGAGTGGAAATGTGGTGGCAGTTTCCCAGTTTGTCTACAGTGAGAAGCCGGAGCGGGATGAAAACGGAAGGCGATATTATCCGGTCAGGGATGTGGTGCTTCCATACGAGGCATTGCGGGATGCGGTTCAGGTTGGATATTCCAATGTGGCACAGGATTCGGACGGAACGGTCCGCCGGGTGATCCCGGAGGAGACCTGGCAGGGAACGACATATGCCGCATTTCCGAAGGTGGTTTATGATCTGTATTGTGAAAGAACCGGGACGGAATCGAATGCGATCATAACAGATAAATACCAAAGGACGCTGATCAATTATTCCGGAAGACCGGGAGATTATGAGGCCATTTCCTTCATAGATGTACTGGATGGAAAGATTGACAGTCGCACCTTTAAGGACAGTATCGTTCTGATCGGTGCCTATGCACCCGGCATGCAGGACAATTTCAATGTCCCGAACGGAGGAAGCTCTCAGATGTTCGGAGTGGAGATCCATGCGAATATTCTGCAGGCATTTATGCAGAACCGGTTTTCTATTAATGGAAATCCGTATCTGTTCGGAGCCATCTACGGACTTCTGTGTGCGTTGCTGCACTGGCTGTTCCGGAAGAAAAAGATATGGCTGTCGGCCATCGTTCTGGTAGCGGCGACCGGACTTGAGCTGGTGGCGGGCGTCCTTCTGAATAACCATGGAATCGCCGTCAGTCTGATCTATGTACCACTGGTTCTGATCGCATCTTATATCTATTCACTGGCACTGGGATATATCAGGGAGCGGCGGAAGCGGAAGAAGGTTTTGACTGCATTTAAGAAATATGTGGCACCGGAGATCGTAGATGAGATCGCAAAAAAAGGTGATTTCAAGATCCGGCTCGGTGGTGAAAACCGGGATATCGCAGTTTTATTTGTGGATATCCGCGGATTTACTACAATGTCGGAAATTCTGGAACCGGAGCAGGTGGTCGAGATTCTGAACCGGTATTTGAATCTGACAACGAATGCGATTTTTAAGAATAAAGGAACGTTGGATAAGTTTGTCGGGGATGCGACAATGGCAGTCTTTAATTCTCCGTTTGATCTGGACGATTATGAGTTCCGGGCGGTCTGTGCGGCAATGGATATTGTGGCGGGAGGCGCGGCACTGGAGGAAGAGCTGTTAAAGGAGTTCGGCAGGAGTGTCGGATTCGGTGTCGGTGTCAATTGCGGCCCGGCGGTCGTAGGAAATGTCGGATGTGAGTTCCGGATGGACTTTACAGCTATCGGTGATACCGTAAATACCGCAGCCAGACTGGAGGCAAATGCAAAGAAGGGACAGGTTCTGATCAGTGACACCATTTATGAACGGGTGAAGGACCGGATTCAGGTGGAGCCGATCGGAGAGATTCCGTTAAAAGGAAAATCCAAGGGAGTATTTGTATATTCGGTAACAGGAGTTGACCGTGAGAGAAAGCCGGAAGGGAAGGAAGGTGAACTATGGAACGAAGAAAAGAAGTGATAGAAGTGGAGGCGGTTTCCGAGAAGCTGGATCAGGTAACCGGATTTGTGGAAGAACAGGTCCAGCAGATGGGGTGTCCGCCGAAGCTGGTTATGCAGATCATACTGGCAGTCGAGGAAGCATTTATCAATGTTGCGGACTATGCCTATGCACCAGGCACCGGTACCTGCCAGATTCAGGTAGAGACATCCCGGCTGGATGATGCACAGGGCAATGTCATTATTACATTTATGGATTCCGGAAAAGCATTTAACCCACTGTTAAAGGAGAATCCGGATATTACGCTCGCCGCCGAGGACAGGCAGATTGGCGGGCTTGGTATCTATATGGTGAAAGAGATCATGGATTCTGTGGTCTATGAGTACAAGGATGCACAGAACCATCTGACGCTGGTAAAAAGTTGGTAGCAAATAATTCATACAATCATGATAATGGAGGAGAAATTATGGAAATCAAGAAGACAACAAACGGAAACGAAGTAGTGATGCAGCTTTCAGGCCGACTGGATACGAATGCGGCACCGGAGCTGATCAGGGAAATAGAAGCCACTCTGGTGGATGGTGTAACATCCTTTGTGCTGGATATGGAGGATTGTGATTATGTAGCCAGCTCCGGACTCCGGGCCATTCTGATGGCACAGAAAAAGATGAACGGCCTGCAGGGAAGCATGGTTGTGAAAAACGTGATCAGCAATGTAATGGAAGTCTTTGAAATGACCGGCTTTGCGGACATTCTTACAATTGTGTAAAAGGTGGATACAATCAGGGTATGCGATAGAATATAAGAAAACAGGAGGGTTTACTATGGAGTTTCAGGAGGAGATCGTGAGATTTATATCGGGTCAGATCGGAGGTGTCACGATTCTGGCAGAAGAATCCGGAGAGATCGTTTATGCGGATGCATTTTATCAGAACAAATACGGCAATGATGTGACGGGATTATTTGGGGAGGATGTGTATCTGTGGCTGTCGGATTGTCCGGAGATTCCGGAGGATGGAAGTACGGTAGAATGGGAGAGCATTGATACCGATACACGGAGATATTATAAGATCACATCCGGAAGATTTGAAAAGGAAGAAAAGAAGTACCGGATTCACCAGATGGTGGATATTACAGAATATATGGGACTGAACCGGGATATTACGAAGTACATGGCATTCTTTAAGAAGCTGGCGGGCTTTCAGGCAGCGGTTCTTGAGAAATTGTCCAGTACCTATTATGAGCTGCTTCCGATGCTGTCCGATTATTTTGTGACAAACAAGGTGTATTTTGTCATTCAGCGGGAAGGCAACCTGGATATCATTACCTACAATAAGGTGGGGAATGTATACAGCAATGACCGGATTTCCATGAATGCACGGGTAGGAGAAATTCTGGGAGATCATACAGATGAAACACTGTCCCTGAATCAGTTCGCGGAGGAGATTCAGGAGGTGTTCCGACTGAGCGGCAGCAATGAGGACAGCCAGTTCCGGATGCTCTGCAAGGGCATCGTATCCGGACAGAAATATGCCGTATATCTGTCCCTGTGGCCGAACACCGATCAAGAGTCTATGAAGGAAAGTACACTGTTAAGTGTGATCCGGCTGTACCTGGAAAACGGTATCATGCGAGAGAAGCTGATCTATGACAGCGAGCATGATCATCTGACAGGACTTTATAACAAGGGTAAATATCTGTCTATGATCGAGGATGCATATCTGAACCAGGAGTCGATTGCGATCTTTAATTTTGATGTGAATAATCTGAAGGTCATGAACGATACTTACGGACATGAGGCCGGAGATAAGCTGTTGATCAAAGCGGCAAACAGTATCCGGAAGGTGACCAGTAACCGGGTACATGGATACCGGATGGGCGGCGATGAATTCCTGATGATAGCCTGTGATGTGAGCACAGAGGAAACGCAGACACTGTTAGAGCGCTGGGAGAAGGAGTTAGAGCGGTTAAATACACTGGAGGATGGTATCCATTGTGTGATCGCGGTGGGAGTTGCCTATGGAAAGAAGGAGTACAATCTTCCGGAGCTTATGAAGACAGCCGATCAGCTGATGTATGAGGACAAGAAAAGAAAGAAGAAACCGGGTGAGGAGATCCGGTAAGAGGAGGACAGAAAATGGGAATGAATTTTTATGATTTAATTGAATTTGCAAAACAGGAGAAGTGTTCAGACGTACATATTACAGTCGGCACCTCACTGGCGATCCGTCAGTTCGGCAAGCTTAAGATGTTGGATGAGATTCCGACCGCTGAGGAGTCAACGAACATGATTCTGGAATGTCTGTCAGAGCAGGAGCGCAGTCAGGTGCTGGCGGGAGAAGATCTGGATATGGCGATCATGCTGCCGGGCGGGGTACGTGTCAGAGCAAATATTTATCATCAGAGAAATAATCTGGCAGCGACCTATCGAATCCTGAATGATAAGATCCCGACCTTTGATGAACTGGAGATTCCACAGGCGGTGCGGAAGTTGATCAATGAGCCGAGAGGACTGATCCTGATCACAGGTCCGACAGGAAGCGGCAAGACAACCACATTGGCATCTATGATCGATTATGTGAATAAAAATCAGGCAAAACACGTAATAACTATTGAAGATCCGATCGAATACGTTTATTATCATGCTAAGTCCATGATTCATCAGCGGGAGATCCGGAAGGATGTACCGACCTTTGAAAAGGCATTACATTCTGCCCTCCGGGAGGATCCGGATATTATTCTTGTCGGTGAAATGCGGGATTATGAGACGATCAGTGCAGCAATTACGGCGGCAGAGACCGGACATCTGGTACTGTCCACTCTACACACCTCCAGTGCCGCACAGACGATTGAGCGTATTATTGATGCGTACCCATCCCATGGACAGGCACAGGCAAGAACACAGCTGGCGAATGTATTAAAGGGTATTGTGACACAGGTGCTGGTTCCGGAGGAAGATATTCATGGCGGTATGACGATTGCGACAGAGGTTCTGCTGAATACCGATGCGATTGCCAACCAGATCCGTGAGAATAAGACCCATCAGATCACATCCAGCATTATCAGCAGCGGTTCTACCGGAATGCATACCATGAATGCAGACCTGAAGCGGCTGGAACGTGAGGGCCGGATCAGCCGTGCAACGGCACTGAAATATTGCAGTAATGTGAAGGACTATGATAATCAACGTTAGATCATAATATAGGAAAGCGGGTCTCCGGATAACGGAGACCCCATGCAAAGGATAAGACACCAGAAGGAGGAAATGACATGCTTGGAATCATTGGCGCAATGGAAGAAGAAGTGGAGAAGTTAAAGGAGCAGATGACGGAGGTCCGGGTGCAGGCAAAGGCATCCATGGAATTCTATCAGGGAAAGCTGGAAGGAAAAGAGGTTGTAGTAGTCCGATCCGGAATCGGAAAGGTAAATGCTGCGATCTGCACACAGATTCTGGCAGATGATTATCAGGTAGATGGGATTGTAAATACCGGAATTGCCGGCTCATTGCAGGCCGAGATTAATATTGGGGATATTGTAATTTCCACAGATGCGGTGCAACATGATATGGATGCGGTTGCGTTCGGTTACAAGCCGGGACAGATCCCACGGATGGATACCTGGTCGTTTCCGGCAGATCAGAAGCTGATAGAGGCTGCGGAAGCCAGCTGTCGGAAGGTATTGCCGGAGCTTGGCATCTTTACCGGAAGAGTTGCCAGTGGAGATGAGTTTGTAGCGAAGCGGGAACGGAAGGATCAGATCACCGAAGGTTTTCAGGCATGCTGCTGTGAGATGGAGGGTGCTGCGATCGCTCAGGCTGCGTATCTGAATCATATACCGTTTGTCATCATTCGTGCGATCTCCGACAAGGCAGATGACAGTGCTCACATGGATTATCCGACCTTTGAAGCACAGGCAATTCAGAACTCCGTAAAATTAATCTTAGAAATGGTGGTGCGTGTATAATGGAAAAAATAGCAAGCTTTACAGTGGATCATTTAAACTTAATACCGGGTGTTTATGTGTCCCGGAAGGATCATATCGGTTCTGAGGTTGTGACGACCTTTGATATCCGGATGACCAGACCGAATTACGAGCCGGTGATGAATACGGCAGAGGTACATACCATCGAGCATCTGGGTGCTACCTTTTTAAGAAATGATAAGGAATATGGAAGCAAAGTGGTTTATTTCGGACCAATGGGATGCAGAACCGGATTCTATCTGCTGCTTGCAGGGGATTATGAGTCCATTGATATCGTATCATTATTAACCCGGATGTATGAATTTATTGCAGATTATCAGGGTGAGGTGCCTGGAGCATCCCCGAGAGACTGCGGTAATTATCTGGATATGAATCTTCCGATGGCCAACTATCTGGCAAAGAAATATCTGGATGAAGTATTATATTGCATCGCAGCAGAACAGCTGGTATATCCGGAAGAGTAGGTGAGACTATGATTCGTTTCTATAATGGTAAGCTTCTGACAATGGATGGAGAGCTTCAGGTGCAGGAGTCGTGTGAGGTCTGGGTGGACCGGGACCGGATCGTTCTGGCAGGAGATGCCGGACAGGTGCGGGAGTTCTGCCGGACACAGGCAGAGAAGGCCGGAAAGGATGGAGTGCAGGCGGGGATCTCGTTTGAACGTGAGATTGATCTTCACGGCAATCTTCTGATGCCCGGCTTTAAGGATGCACATACGCATTCACCGATGACATTTCTGCGTTCTTATGCCGATGATATGCCATTACAGGACTGGTTATATAAGCAGGTGTTTCCGATGGAGGCGAAGCTGACACCGGAAATGATCTATCATTTTACAAAGCTGGCGGTGCTGGAATATCTGACCAGCGGTATCACAGCCAGCTTTGATATGTATGTGGAGCCGGAGGCAAATGCTCGTGCGAATCTGGAGATGGGATTTCGGACGGTTCTTTGTGGTACCTTAAATGACTTTAAAGATTCCATCGAGACGCTGGAAGGCTTCTATCGGAAATACAATCAGTATCATCCGCTGATCTCCTATCAGCTGGGATTCCATGCGGAATATACAACCTCCGAGGGTTTACTGCGGGATCTGGCGGCACTGGCCGGACAGTACCGGGCACCGGTCTACACACATCTGTCGGAGACGGCGGCGGAGGTAGCGGGTTGTGAGGAACGGTATGGTAGCAGTCCGGTAAAGACACTGGCGGAGATGGGCCTTTGGGAGCATGGCGGTGGTGGATTCCACTGCGTACATGTATCGGAAGAAGATCTGGATATTATAAAGGAAAAGGGTATCTACGTGGTAACGAATCCGGCAAGCAATGCCAAGCTTGCGAGCGGCATTGCACCGATCTGTGCCATGCTGGAACGGGAGATTCCCTTGGCAATCGGTACGGATGGGCCGGCAAGTAATAATTGTCTCGATATGTTTCGGGAAATGTTTCTGGTCACCGGTCTGGCGAAGCTGCGGGAGCAGAATGCGGCAGCCTGTCCGGCGGAGGCAGTACTGAAGATGGCAACGGCCGGTGGTGCGGCAGCGATGGGACTGAAGGATTGTGATTGCATTGCTGAGGGAAAACAGGCAGATCTGATCGTGATCGACCTTCATCAGCCGAATATGCAGCCGGAGCATAATCTGGTCAAGAATCTGGTGTATAGCGGATCCAAGCAAAATGTCCTGCTGACTATGGTGGCAGGCAGGATTTTATACGAGAACGGGCAGTTTTTTACGGGAGAGGATCCTGAGCAGATCTATGAGGAGGTTAAAAAAGACCTTCAGATCCTGCAGGCATGAGGAAACCTGTCGTAAGAAACGGGAAAATGTCGGAGTTCTCAAGTTGATTTCATAATTTCACAAATGCAATACTTTACAGGAACGAAACTGAGCGCAGCGGGATCGTTTAAAACATAAATTGGGAGGAACGTATTATGCAGGAATTATGGAATATGGTAGAAAATCAGAGCAGGTTTGTATATTTCATTGCAGGAGTGTGTATTGTCGGAATCCTGTGCAGGCTGATTCTTCAGGGGAGATTCCGGCGGTTATTAAAAGAATCGGAAAATATGACATCCGCAACGGGCAAACAGCTGCGGGAAATCCGGAATCATTATGAAAACAGTCTGACTATGAATCGACAGGTGTATAACATCCATGCCTATGTGGATAAATATCTTCTGAAACTCAAGCTATGTGGAATACCCATCAGGACGTGGGCGGGCATGACGATGGAAATGGCGCTGCTGGCAGTTGCAGGTGGCGGATTGGGAATTGTGAACAGCATACATAGGGGATACGGGGAAGAGGTGATCTTCAGTATCCTGTTTGCAACGATCATTTCCTGTGCATGTTTGATCAGTATGGAGAATATATTTCGAGTAGAAGGTTCCTATGACCGACTTCAGGCGAATATCGAAGATTATCTGGAAAATAATCTGAAAAACCGACTGGAACGACCGATCTCAAGCCGACAGGAACGGCTGCGGCGTACACAGACAGGGGACGCAGGGCGGGGGGATTCCCGCCCTGTAAACGGTTTTGCAGAACCGGCTCCGCTCGCAGAGCAGCAGGAGGAGCTGTCATCGGAGGAGGCACAGCCGGTCGAGGCAATGGAGCAGGCGGCAGCAGGGCAGGATGCGGAACTGGTCGCACAGGTCTTACGGAATTTCTTCTCAAGTTAATGGAAGAAGGAGCAGGTATGATAAGAAAGAGGTTGAACAGACTACTTGGACTTTTGTGTATGGGAATCCTGTTACTGGGTCTGAGTGGTTGCAATGAGATCAAGGTAGTGGAAATGAATCAGGGATCTGAAAGCAGTGAGGATCTGACAGGCGGAGAGACCGGCATGGAGTCCGGAAGTGAAGAGAATGGCTCTTCCAATGCGTCGGAAGCGGGTGATTCCGGGACGGAACAGAAGGAATCGCCCGGGGGTAGCACTTCTGAAACCGGTCAGGCAGCAGCAACGGAGCAGAGCAGCTCCGGTGCAGGGACGACCGAGATCGTGGAACGGTCGGCAGAGGAATATGCAGCAATCAGCAATGAGCTGCAGGCATGGTGGTTTAAACGGAATGAAGACCACCAGCCTTCCGGATGTCAGGAGGATTTTGATATTGAGCAATATCACGCCTATTATGTAAACAAAAATGCGACAGATCAAGTTATTTATCTGACCTTTGACTGCGGATATGAGAACGGATATACACCTGCCATTCTGGATACGCTAAAGGAAGCGGATGTAAAGGCCATCTTTTTCGTGACACAGACATTTATCCGGGATAATCCGGATCTGGTCAAACGGATGAAGGAGGAAGGGCACATGGTAGGAAATCATACGATTACCCATCCGAGCCTTCCGGGCCTTAGCATTGAGGAGCAGAGAGCAGAGATCCAGGGATGTGCAGACTATATGAAGGAAGCAACCGGATATGAAATGGATCCATATATCCGGCCGCCAAAGGGTGAGTACAGCGAGCGGACCCTGCAGTTATGCGAGGATATGGGATACTGTACGTTATTCTGGAGTATTGCGTATCTGGATTATGATGTGAATAATCAGCCGTCTCCGGATTATGTGTTGCAGCATTTTGATAAATATTGTCATCCGGGAGCCATGCCGTTGATTCATAACGTGTCCAGTGCGAATACACAGGCACTTCCACAGCTGATCCGGAATCTGCGGGAGGCAGGATACCGGTTCGGAACCGTGGATGAGTTCTGCCATTTTTAAATACCGTCGGATTTTGTCTTGAATTTCAATAGCTGCTCTGCTACAATCATTCTTGGATGCTGGATAAGTAGAATTATTCGGTAAATATATGAACGAGAGCAAGGAGAAGAAGCAATGGATTACAATATCAGTTTTGATTACAGTAATGCAAAATTTATGGTTTCAGATGATAATCTGAAGGCAATGAGCAAGCGTGTCCTGGATGCGAAGGAAGTCCTGGTAAGCCGTACCGGAGCAGGAAATGATTTCCTGGGCTGGTTAGACCTTCCTATTAATTATGACAAGGAGGAGTTTGCCAGAATTAAAAAGGCAGCAGCAAAGATTCAGAGCGACTCTGAGATCCTGATCGTAATCGGTATCGGTGGTTCTTACCTTGGTGCAAGAGCAGCCATTGAAGCATTAAGACATAGTTTCTATAATGTGATTCCAAAGGAGCAGCGTAAGACTCCACAGATTTTCTTCGCCGGAAATAACATCAGTTCCACATATCTGGAGCATTTGTTAGAGGTTGTTGGAGATCGCGACTTCTCTATTAATATTATTTCAAAGTCCGGTACTACCACAGAGCCGGCAATCGCATTCCGTCTGTTTAAGCGTCTTCTGATTGAGAAGTACGGTGAGGCAGAGGCAGCAAAGCGTATCTATGCAACAACCGATAAGGCAAAGGGCGCTTTGAAGAATCTGGCAGATGCAGAAGGTTATGAGACATTCGTAGTTCCGGATGATGTCGGAGGACGTTTCTCTGTATTAACAGCTGTAGGTCTTCTTCCGATCGCTGTATCCGGAGCAGATATTGATAAGTTAATGGAAGGTGCTGCATATTCCAGAGATTTCTGCCTGACACAGCCGTTTGAGCAGAACTATGCACTGCAGTATGCCGCTATCCGTAACATCTTACTGGAAAAGGGTAAGACTATGGAGATTCTGGCAAACTATACTCCATCCGTTCATTACATCGGTGAGTGGTGGAAGCAGCTGTTCGGTGAGTCTGAAGGTAAGGATGGAATGGGGCTGTTCCCAACCGCCTGCGACTTTACAACCGATCTTCATTCTCTGGGTCAGTTTATTCAGGATGGTACCAAGAACCATATTGAGACGGTTCTGGATGTTCAGAATCCAAGAAGAAAGATCATCATGGAGCAGGAAGACAATGATCTGGACGGCATGAATTATCTGGCAGGAAGAACGGTTGATTTCATTAACCGTCAGGCTATGATGGGTACGATCCTGGCACACGTAGATGGTCAGATCCCGAACTTAAAGATCACAATTCCGCATATGGATGAGTATTGCTTAGGTGAGCTGTTCTACTTCTTCGAGTTCGCTTGTGGTGTCAGCGGTTATGTTCTGGGTGTTAACCCATTCAATCAGCCGGGTGTTGAGAGCTACAAGAAGAACATGTTCGCATTACTGGGTAAGCCTGGTTATGAGGAACAGCGTGAGAAATTAAAGGCTCGCATGGAGAATAAATAAGACTGTTCTGAAGCAGGACGTAATGAAACGGGAAAGCCGGATTTGGCTTTCCTGTTTTTTCATTGAAGGACGTATAGGGGTATAAAGAATTGCGAAATAGCATGGATTGTGCTAAAGTGTAAGAGGGTGTTGTACACTTTAGAGGCAGGAGAAGGAAAGGGGATACATATGAGGACGATTAAAGCAAAAATTATTATTTTATTAATGATCTGTACGATTATTTCAACGGTAATCTGTGGGGGATTGACCTTGACAGGTATGCTAAGTGTGTCAAATCAGAATGCGAGCAAGATTATGGCACTGGAATGTAATAACAGCAGCCGTGAGATTAATACAACACTGAGCCGGGTGGAGCAGTCTGTAGATACATTGGCAGAGGTGGCAGAGCAGTCGTTGACAGACCTGCAGGCATTCCGGACAGATGCAAAGTACGTAGAGACATATACGGAACAGTTACGGCCGACTGCACTGGAGTTCGCCAGAAATACAGAAGGTGCGTTAACCTATTATATCCGGTATAATCCGGAATTTACGGAGCCAACGTCCGGAATTTTTGCATCCCGGGAGTCGGCAGATGCGGATTTTGATCAGCTGACACCAACCGATTTCAGCGTTTATGATTCGGATGACGTAGCACATGTGGGCTGGTATTATATACCGATTCAGAATGGTGAGGCTACCTGGATGGATCCGTACCTGAATTCCAATATTAATGTTTATATGATTTCTTATGTTGTGCCGATTTATGTAGATGGCGTGTCGGTAGGCGTTGTCGGAATGGATATTGATTTCAGTGAGATCGAATCCGTTGCAGAAGAGATTCAGTTATATAAAACAGGCAGTGCATATATTGTGAACTCTGCAAATCAGATTATGTATCATAAAAATCTTGAGTTCGGTACGGCGATAACAGATGTAAATGCCGGTGAATTAAAAAGCCTGAATGAGGATCTACTGGATGAGTCAAAAGAGGGAAAGGAACTGAATTATACTCTGAACGGAAAGAAGCAGGTAGGCTGTTATAGTAAGCTGGGAAATGGCATGAAACTGGTAATGGCAGTGCCAAAGTCTGAGATACAGTCCGCTTCAAGCGCTATAGGGCGGATGACTTTTGTGGCAGGAGTGATTGCTGTTATAGTATCTGCTTTGGCAGGATTTTTTATGAGTGCGGGAATCGTTTCTCCGATTAAGCATGCAACCCGGATGATGCGTCAGATCTCGGAACTGAATCTGGCACAGGATGAAAAAATGCAGGAGCTGAGCCGGAGAAAAGATGAGACAGGTCTTATGTCCCAGGCAATGCAGGAGATGAATGAACGATTAGCCGATATAGTGCAGAAGCTGGAGGAAACCGGGACTGTTATTATGGAAAATGCAGGACACCTGAAGAATAGCTCAAAAGGTGTTGGTGAGATGTGCAGCGATAATTCGGCAACCACGCAGCAGCTGGCGGCAGCTATGGAGGAATCCTCAGCAACGGTGGAAACTGTTTCACAGAATATAGAAACCGTAAATAAGAATACGAAGGATATTATGAATCTTTCCCAAAATGGCGAGGAAGATTCCCAGAAGATATTAGCAAGGGCTAAGAGTCTGAGTGATACAACACAGGAAGCGACAGAGCGGACGAAGGAGATGTATCAGCAGGTAAGACAGAAGACCGAGCTGGCAATTGAGAAGTCAAAGGCGGTTGAGCGTATTAATGAGCTGACACATACCATTATGGAAATCTCCGCACAGACGAACCTGCTTGCACTGAATGCATCCATCGAGGCAGCAAGAGCCGGTGAATCCGGACGTGGCTTCGCAGTTGTAGCAGATGAGATTGGTAACCTTGCAAATCAGACACAAAATACGATTAATGATATTGACGGTATTATTAAAGAAATATATGAAGCGGTGGGTAGTATGGCAGAGTGTCTGAACACATCTACAGAGTTTTTGGAAAATACGGTTTTATCAGATTATAATCATTTCATGCAGGTCGGTGAGCAGTATGCAGAGGATGCCGGAAATTATGAGACGAATATGTGTGAGATAGGGGAAGCTGTTCGGAATCTGGGAGCTGCGATTGAAGAGATTACAGAAGCGGTAAATGGTATCAGACGTATGACAGAAGAATCGGCAGAAGGTATTTCTATGATAGCAGAAAAGACATCTGAAATCGTTGATAAGATGGCAGATGAAGAAGAAATGATAGCGGTAAATCAGGAGAAGGCACAGGCATTAGGTGAGATTGTAGGAAACTTTACATTGGAATAAAAGCCTGTTGTAAAACGATGAGAGGAAATGATGGCAGGTAAAATATTACTGGTAGAGGATGATTTTGCCCTCGCAATGGGAACAGAATATACACTCCGGGCAGAGGGGTATACCGTTATTCAGGCCGGAACACTCCGGAGAGCCAGAGAGGTTATGCAATCAGACAACCCGGATCTGATCCTGCTGGATGTGATGCTGCCGGATGGAAACGGTTATACCTTCTGCAAGGAGGTGCGGCAGACGAATATGCAGATTCCGATTATTTTCCTGACTGCAGTCGGAGAAGAAGTGAATATTGTGCAGGGTCTGGAGCTTGGAGCGGACGATTATGTGACGAAACCATACCGTGTCAAAGAGCTGTTATCAAGAATTGCCGCCAATCTTCGGCGGGCAGGATTTCGGAATGCACGGCAGGATGCTGCAAAGCGGACGGATGCGGATGAGATTTATGTCTTTGGAAGCCATAGATTTTACAGGAAAGAGCTGCGGCTTCTTCAGGCGGATCAGCTGGTCGATCTGACGCCGAATGAGCTGCGCCTGTTGCAGGAGTTTATCCGGAATGAAGGAATCGTGCTGACCAGAAATCAGCTTCTGGGACGGATTTATGACACCGGAGAAAGCTTTGTGGATGATAATACATTGTCGGTATATATGAAACGTTTGCGGGATAAGCTGGGTGCGGATGCGGAATGGATCGAGACCGTCCGTGGTGTCGGCTACCGGTTCCGCCGTAAGGATGACCGGACAGAAGGTAATTAAAGGACAGAACCTCAGCGGTGCTGGGGTTCTGTGCGATTGTAACGATGGATACACAGAGGGAGACGGGCATGCGAAGTGATTATGAGAGAAATCGGTTTCGAATCATATATGGAATTCTGACAGTTATATTTCTGGCGGTTATCGCCATCTGGTGTCTGATCGCATGGGGATACTGGGATTGGAGAAGTATCGGAGTGATCGGGTTCACCGCATTCTTTCTTGTGATAATTTATATCGTTGTTTATCGGATGTTAAATCATGCGTATAAGAATATGGAACATGCATCGCAGATCATGAATGACATGATGGAGAAAGGAATCGATCCGCCATCGGAGGACTATCAGGATGGCACGATTGGAATCATGTACAGCAATTTTTATAAAATGGTTTATGCGTTGAAGGAGAGTCAAAACCGGGAGATGGAAGAGAAGCTGTTTCTGCGGGATATTATCTCGGATATTTCCCATCAGCTGAAGACACCGCTGGCATCTCTGAATGTATTCGTAGATCTCCTGGTAGAGGATAAGGTAGAGGACGAGGAGAAACGGAAGCAGGTGCTTCGTGAAGCACAGAATCAGTTGAATCGTATGGAGTGGATGGTTCTGTCTATGCTAAAGTTAGCCAGAATAGAAGCCGGAGCGATTCAGTTTGAGAAGCAGGATGTACTGCTGCTTCCGTTGCTGTCAGAGGCTGGCGAGGGCATTCGATATCTGACCGGTAAACGGAATCAGATATTGGAGATCACCTGTGAGCCGGAATGCCGGTTGAATTGTGACAGAGACTGGCTGGTCGAGGCAGTGATCAATCTTTTAAAAAATGCGTCTGATTACTCCGGTGAGAATACCCGGATTCAGATTGAGGTAGAGCAGACACAGATTTATACCCGGATCTATGTGAAGGATGAGGGCGTGGGGATTGCGGAGGAGGAGCTTCCGCATATTTTTGAACGTTTCTACCGGGTACATCAGGAAGTAAACCCGAACAGCGTAGGAATCGGGTTGTCATTAACAAAGTCGATAGTAGAAGGCATGGGAGGCAGTATCCGCGTAAAGAGTGAGGTTGGAAACTATACGTGGTTTATACTTACTTTTTTGAAATAAAAGGTCACTTGTATGAAAAAGCAGAAAGGGGAAGATGAATATGCATTTGGAGGAATATGGAAAAGAGAATGAGCAGATTATCGTAATGCTGCACGGTGCTAATTTCGTGCATTCGTTTGGAAGGCAGTATGTTCTGGCGGAAAACTATCATCTGATCATTCCGCATCTGATGGGATACGGAAATGAAACGGATAAAATATTCGATACGGAGGCACAGGTTCGTGAACTGGCGACATATATTGCATCATTAGGACAGAAGGTCCTGTTGGTAGGATTTTCACTGGGAGCGCAGGTGGCGTTTAAGCTGGTGACGGAGCATGAGGAGCTGTTTACGGCTGCGATTCTTGTAAGTCCGTGGCTGGATAAGAATGAGGCAATGCTGCAGTATGCGATGAAGCAGAATGAAAAGCAATTTCATTCATTTAAGAAGCGGTGGTTCTGCAATCTGGTTGGAATGATGAACGGTCTTCCGAAGGAACAGCGCAAAGAGTTTGTGGAGCAGATGCAGAATTTGAAGATAGAAACCGTCCATAATGCAGTTGACAACGGAATCACATTGGAGTCGGTAAAAGGATTTGAGAATGTAAAGATTCCGGTATATGCACTTGCCGGTGAAAAGGAACAGAAAGAGGTAACGGAAAGCGTAAAGGCACTGGCAAAGTGTAATCCGAACTGCAGATATGAGATCTGGAGCAAGGCGGCACATAATATACCGCCGGTGCATTATAAGAGATTTAATGAGCTGATAAAGAAGGTGGCAGGTCAGAACCAGGCTATATAAAAAGGATGGCCGGCTTTATGGAAATGTAAACAATAGTACAGCAGAGGAGCAGAATATGACATTACAGCAATTAGCATACTACGTAACGGTGGCAGAATGCGGCAGTCTTACAGAAGCGGCGGGGAAGCTGTTTATTGCACAGCCAAGCCTCAGTAGTGCAATTCATAATCTAGAAAAAGAAATGGGAATCGTGGCATTTTCCAGATCAAATCGCGGTGTCGTGCTTACCAGAGAGGGTGAGGAGCTGCTGTCATATTCCAGAATGCTTCTGGAGCAGGCAGACATCATGAAGGAGCATTTTGGTACGGGGGTGAGAAGGAGACCCAGATTTTCGGTTTCCTGTCAGCATTACTCCTTTGCGGTGAACGCATTTGTAGATCTGATCAAGGAGTATGATGCGGATCAGTATAGCTTTATATTAAGGGAAACGCAGACCGGTGAGATCATAGATGATGTAACGGAGGGGAAAAGTGAGATCGGAGTTATCTATCTGTCAGAGAGCAATGAAGAGGTTCTCAGTAAGATGATCAAGAAACAGGAGCTGATCTTCGAGGAGCTGTTTGTTGCGGCACCGCATGTGTTTATCTGCAAGGATCATCCGCTGGCGGGACAGGAGAAGATTACAGTGGAACAGCTAAAGCCGTATCCGTATCTGGTTTTTGAACAGGGAGAACGGAATTCTTTTTACTATTCCGAGGAGTTCCTGAGTGTGCTGGACTTCCCGAAAAATATTCAGGTGCGGGACAGAGCAACCTTATTTAATCTGGTGATCGGCTTGAATGGTTTTACCGTCAGCTCCGGTGTGATCGATTCGAAGTTAAACGGTGACAGCATTATTGCCAGACCGCTTGAGGTAGACTGTACAATGAGAATCGGAATCATCAGAAAGAAGAATATACTGTTCAGTAAGTATGCGTATTCCTATTTAGATGCATTAAAAAAGCATCTGTCTATAGATTGAAACTATAGGTAACCTCGTTTTTTATGTATTTTTCAAATGGTATCAGGGTTGATATACTATCCTCAGATTCAAACGATTATTAAATAAACAGGTATGGAGGATAGAATTATGAGTACATTACAGACACCGTTTCGATATGATTTTGTAGGTAGCTTTCTGAGACCGGAAAAGTTAAAGAAAGCAAGAAGAGAATTCGATGAGGGCAAGATTGACTATGCTGCATTAAAGGTAGTGGAAGACGAGGCCATTACAGAGCTTGTAGCTAAGACAAAGGAGCTCGGTTATCGTGTGATCACAGATGGTGAATTCCGGAGAGCGACCTGGCATCTTGATTTTATGTGGGGATTTGATGGTATTGGCCATACACCGACCAAGACGGGTCTTCCGTTCCATGGAGAGGCGGCTATGGTGGATGATACCTACATTGTCGGAAAGGTTGGATTATCCAAGGAGCATCCGTTTGTAGAACATTTCCGGTTCGTGAAGGCACTCGAAGATGAGAACACGGTAGCAAAGCAGACGATGCCATCACCGGCACAGTTCCTGGCACAGTTTACCATGCCGTTCAACCGGATCAATACAGAGAAATATTATGAAAAGGATGAAGATCTGGTAAATGATATTGTAGAAGGTTATGGTAAGGTGATCAATGATCTGTATGCTGCAGGCTGCAGAAATATACAGCTGGATGATTGTACCTGGGGTATGTTTGCGGATAAGATCGGTCATACCCTCTACGGAACAACCAGAGAAGGCCTGATCGAGGTTCAGAAGGCACATAAGGATATTAACAATCAGGTTATCGCGAATGCACCGAAGGATATGATCATAAATACACATGTATGCCGGGGTAACTTCCATTCTACTTATGCAAGTGAAGGAGCATATGATTCCGTTGCGGATATCTTATTCGGAGAAGAGAATGTAAATGCATACTTCCTGGAGTTTGATGATGAGAGATCCGGTGGATTTGCACCGCTTGCAAAGGTTTCCGGAGATAAGAAAGTGGTTCTTGGACTGATCACGACCAAGTCACCGGTGCTGGAGGATAAGCAGCTTGTAATCAACCGAATCCATGAAGCAGCGAACTATGTTCCGCTGGAGCGCCTGTATCTGAGCCCGCAGTGCGGCTTTGCTTCCTGTGAGATCGGCAATAAGCTGACAGAGGAAGAGCAGTGGGCAAAACTCAGACTTGTAAAGGAAGTAGCAGAGGAAGTCTGGGGGAACTAATAATCCGGCAGATTTTCTGTGAATGGCTTTTCTTACAATTCTGTAAGATTCCAAGTCACCGAAACGTAATATAGAGCAGTTATAATAGGTATTGTCAATAAAAGGCAATACCTATTTATGTTATGGAGATATATTGTGGAGGGAGACTATGAAGGATTATAAGGGTCTGGCGTTACGTTATTTGAAGATGAATAAGAGCAGGAACCGAATTGCAATCTTAGGTGTTATTATTACAGCTATTCTGGTTACGGCTTTTCTGAATGTGGTATTTTGTTTTCTGCTGCAGTTCCGGGAGGAAACAAGAGCCGATGGAGATTACGAGGCGATTCTTTTCACACAGTCAGAAGCGCAGGCACAGGCAATCTTAGAGGATGACCGGATCGCGAGTGCTTATATCGGCCCATATTATGACCATGATATTCATGGGGTGGAACAGGACATTCAATATCAGAATTGTCTGTACATTAACGTTAGAAATCCGTACACACTGGAGCGGCAGTTTACAGATCTGTGTGGAGAGTATGGTGTGGAAGGAGAGATCAACGACTGGGTCGCAAGCGGGTATTTTCAGGGAAGTGACAAGAATGATGTGTTGGTCTTCGTTTATTTCAGTCTGATGATCGCCTATATTATAGCAATCTTCGGCGTCGGAATCGTCCGGAATGCAATTCAGCTGGACGCTCTGGAAAATATTCGGGACTATGGAAATCTGCGCTGCATCGGATCGACCAGTAAGCAGTTAAAGGGTCTGATGTACCTGCAGGGAGCGATTCTTGAGCTGATCGGCATCGGTATCGGCCTGGTACTCGGTATCGGAGTCAGCCTGGGCCTGGTAGCAGTTTTACGTCTTCCGCTTGGATTTCAGCCGTTAATTATTCCGGTGCTTCTGATCTTCTTCCTAGGAGATCTTTATTTTACGATGGGAGAAAACAGCAAGCTGATCACAAAAATGTCTCCGGTCAGTGCGATCCGCGGTGAGTACCGGATTAAGAAGGAAAAGGCGAAAGCCCGGAAGAGCGGTATCTTCGGCAAGATCTTCGGTATGGAAGGGGATTATGCATATAAGAGTCTGATGCGCAATCCCGGAAGATTCAGAAGAACGACAGCGGCCATGGCAATTGGAATTGCCATGATCATGACGGTTACGGGAATTGGCTTTTCGGTAGGAAAGTATACGCAGGATACGCGAAACAGGTACGGATATTATCAGCTCTATTTCTTAAATTCCTTAAATGTCATAGAAACCATAGATGAAGTACATGCATCGCTTCCGGCGACCGACCAGCTGGCAGCCATGAATGATTTTCCGGAAGTAACTGACAGCAAGCGGGAGTACTCGGCAGATATCTGGTTACGGGATTATGAGACCGGTCATTATACAAATGACTATCTGGAATATCTGGGCAATCCGGATTTTACTCAGAATATATTGAGCAAATTGCAGGAGCGGGAAGAACAGGAGAGTACACTGGCAGCCGGAGAGGAGAAGGAGCAGAACGAGGGACAGATTGGCTGGTGTGCCAAGCTGTTGGCAGCAGATACCTGCTACGGATATGATGATGCGGATCTGGCACGTTGTAAGTCTGCATTGACAGCCGGTACGGTTGACCTCAGCGACCATGGTATCATTCTGGTCAATCCGGAGTCACGAAGGGTAATAGAAACAGATGATGGTTATATAACGAAGACGATCACGATGCTTGACTATCAGCTGGGAGACACGATTGACATTGTGAATATGAAGCGGTTCCGGGAAATGATGCAGTCGGAGATTCAGAAGCTGGATGCTGAGCGGGATCAGGAGCTTTCAAAGCTTGGGACGACCGGGGGAGAGGATGAAGAGCATCCGAGCTGGTTGCTGGATGTTGTACAGGAATATGAACTGAGTGTCGAGCTGACACCGACAGAGGAGATCCAGAACCGGTATTATCAGAAGAAACAATACGCGGCTTACCGTTGCTGGAAGCAATTACTGGCAGAAGGAGATTATGAGACATATACCATTGAGGGCATTGTCTCAAGAGACCCGAATATGAACAGGGGAATTGTTGATGAAGACAGTATGGGAGAGAGCGGGTGGATCCTTCCGCTACAGCAATATTACATGACAACAGGTACGGATGAGAGCATGATGACGGGTATGGCGTATCATATAAAGAACGGAACGCTCAGCGAAAAATTGCAGAATACCTATTATGAAATTACAAATGGAATGTGGGAAGGCTCCTATTATGGAGATGCCATATGCACGGTTTCCGGATATCGGGATGTGTACACGCTGTTGGAGGGCACAAAATGGCAGGTAGCGATCGCAGTCCTGATTCTGACCTTTGTGGTGCTGATGTATTCGTTGAATTTTATCAATGCAACGGCGAGCAATCTTCATCTGCGGCGAAAGGAGTTTGCACAGCTGCAGGTGCTTGGAGCGACCAGAGGTGAGATTCTGAAGATGACACTTCTGGAAGGCGTGATCACAACCCTGGTGTCAAATCTCATTGGCATTACCATCGGATGTGGTCTGAGTGCAGGGCTGTATTATTACATCATGCAGCTGGTGCAGATTCCGTATTATTTCCCGTGGGCGATGATACCGATCTGTATCGCAGGCTCATTCCTGCTTCTGGTCGGATCCATTTATGCTCCAATGCGTCATATGACACGGGATATGATCGGTGATCTGACAACAGGTGGAGACTGATTCAGAATAGAAAGTAAGAAAAAGCTGGCAAGTACGAAGTGGAAAATCAGGAGGAATCAATATGGATATTGTAACAATGGAACATGTCACAAAGGTATATGGAGAAGGCGACAGCAGAGTGTGGGGTCTGCATGATGTCAGCATGACGGTGAAACAGGGGGAAATCGTATCAATCGTAGGTGCTTCCGGTTCCGGCAAATCTACCCTGCTTCATGTCATGGGTGGTGTGGATACACCGACCAGCGGCAAGGTCGTGGTGGACGGCAAGGATATCACGAAGTTAAATGATGAGCAGATGGCAATTTTCCGTCGGCGGAAGGTCGGATTTATCTTTCAGGCATACCATCTGATTCCGGTACTGACCGTGGAGGAAAATATTACCATGCCGATTCTTCTGGATCACAGAAAACCGGATCGGGAATATGTCGAGCAGATCATGGAATTACTGGGACTGCAGGATCGGAGAAAGCATCTGCCGAATCAGTTGTCCGGTGGACAGCAGCAGAGAACGGCAATTGCAAGAGCTCTGGCAAATCAGCCATCCTTAATTCTGGCAGACGAGCCGACCGGAGCCCTGGATTCCAAGAATGGAAATGAGGTTATTGCACTGTTACAAAGCTCCGTGAAAAAGCTGAATCAGACATTGGTTCTGATCACACATAACATTGATCTGGCAAGAGAGGCAGACCGGATCATTAAGATCGCAGATGGAGAAATTGTGGAGGGATAAGCCATGCAGGAAGTGAGACAGAGAATCAAAGTTACACAAAGGAAAGCGTATCGATTTCTGATTCCGGTATTGATTCTGATACTGGTATTGGCACTGAATGTGCAGGAGGCGCAGGCCGCTACTCCGCGGGTAATGCTGTCCAATTATTCGATTGAAGAAGGAGAAATCGTGGCGGGACAGCCGTTCACGTTACATATTACGCTGAAGAATACAGCGGCGAATTCCATCCGGAATCTGAAGCTTACCATCTCCACGGAAAAGGGCGAATTTCTTCCGGTGGATGGAGCGGGTACGGCATATCTGGAGAAGCTGGCCGGCAGAAGTGAATCCGAGTTTACATTTGCGATGCAGGCTGTGGATGGACTGACCACGCAGTCCTATAAGCTGCTTCTGAAATCGGAGTATGAGGGAAACGATGGCTCTCCGTATACGGTTGAGGAGTCCATATTCCTTCCGGTTACTTTGCAGCAACGATGCTCGGTAACGGATGTGTTTCTTCCGGACAGCGATGTTGAACTGGGGGACACGGTAGAGATCGGAGCTTCTGTAAATAATCTGGGAGAGGAGCCTCTTTATAATGTGACTGCCAGTGTCAGCGGAAGTAATGTAGCCGTTGCCGACACGTATATCGGAACCATCGATGCCGGAAAGCGGGGAAATGTAGATCTTCTGACAAAGGCGAGTGCGATATCGGAGATGAGCGGAGATAAAAATGAGCTGACCGTTTCCTATGAGGATCGGAAGGGAGAATGCCATACCGTGGTTCAGAGTATTGAGCTGAAGGTGGCACAGCCGGTCTATGAGAATCTGGAGAAGGTGAAGGATGACACCCATACGGGACAGGGTTGGATGATAACCAGCATTGTACTGGGAGCTCTTGTGATCACAGGCGGAGTTGTGGGGTTAATTTTGCAGAGGAGACGCAGGAAGAAAAAACTGCTGGAGGAGTTTTAGCCTATGAAATGGATATGGCATTTATGCTGGGCCAATATGAAACAGCGGGGCATCCGTACATTTCTTACGATTCTGGGAGTTGTGATCGGAATCGTATCGATCGTATCCCTGCTGGCAATCGGACTGGGGACGAAGAAGGTGCTTCTGACCATGGCAGGAGAGGAAGGAAGCGTTACGGAAATTCGTATCCGGGGCATCACAGAAGGCAAGCGAAAGGATCAGATGATCACAGACCGCCGGCTGGAAGAGGTGCGGAAGCTGGATGCGGTGGCAGCTGTTTATCCGATACTTTCCGTAGACGCCCGGTTCTCATATGATAATTATGTTGGCTATTGGACAATTGATGGTGTACCGCAGGAATATCTGGATGAAATAGAGACGTTGCATGGAAATCCGATAAAAGGGGATAATTGGGTACCGGAGCTGATCATGGGAAATCAGGTGCTGAATCTGTTTTTTAATGAAGTGACTGGAACCAGCTACGGAGAAATCCATGAGAGTGACAGTAGCGAGGAAACCGAAGATCTGACCGGCAAAAAGCTGGAAACCACATTCTCACAGGCAGGAAGCGATAATGAGACAAAGGTACGGCTCCCGATTACGGATATGACGAAGCAGAATTCCTATTCCATCTACTGCAATCAGGATGAACTGAAGTTATACCTGAAACGCCTGGCAGATGGAGGAAAAATTCCGGGACAGCCGGTCAATCAGAATGATGAGAATTATAATGAATGGATCTATGGAAGTGCGATTGTAGAAGCCGATGATATAAAGTCTGTAAAAAAACTGGAGCAGACCTTAAAGGATATGGGGTTCCAGACAGAAAGCAATATTGAATTTGTAGAATATATCGAGAAAACAATGAAGATCGCACAGTTGATTCTGGCGGGAATTGGTATGATCGCGCTGATCGTTGCGGTCATTGGAATCGGAAATACCATGACCACAGCGGTCTATGACCGGGTGCAGGAGGTGAGTATGCTGAAGGTTCTGGGGGCAGACCCGGGGGAGCTGCTCTCGCTGTTTCTGTTAGAATCCGGGATATTGGGCGGCATCGGCGGTGCAATCGGGGTGCTGATATCGTATGGTATCTCCGGGCTGGTGGTAAATCAGCTTGCAGTGAAGCTGCTCTCTTTGCCAAAAGGGACAACGCTGGCGGAGATTCCTATCTGGCTGGCATTTAGTGCAGTGATCTTTGCGGTGATTTTAGGTGTGGCGGCCGGATTCTTCCCGGCACGCTGGGCGGCAAAATTAAATCCAATCGAAGGCATGCGGGGCAAGTAAAGGCTCGCGTGCCTTTTTTATGCCATGCGGTGACCGGATATGCAGATCAGATATGCGATTACCGTCCCTGCGACTCGCTCCTGTATCTTGGGACTGGGGAGGCAGGCTCTGGTTTGACACATTCCAATCCAGTCGTTTAGTTGTAATGTAGGTATGTTCTCAGCATCCTTCAATAACAGCATGCATAAAAGTAAGGCTGACAGAAACGAAAATGTATTTAGGTTGCATAACCGCCAGCTTTCGGAGCGAATGATGATTCTACGAAGGGACGTTTGCACCCGC
>ERZ1035006.476-NODE-476-length-31882-cov-7.118202_pt1 | contig 31882 bp, 25 predicted proteins | sample MGYA00520694_ERZ1035006 | MGnify/ENA primary metagenome ERZ1035006 (study PRJEB33766, sample SAMN09781746) | gut metagenome | biome: gut microbiome | host: Homo sapiens | place: Madagascar | study: EMG produced TPA metagenomics assembly of the PRJNA485056 data set... | reverse complement strand
AGTGCGGCAGTATTGAAAGACGAAAAGCGCAAAAAAGAGTTTGAGGAAGCGGCACACAAGGGCGGAGCAGATATTCGGGAAATGAAGCCGGCACGCGGACAGCGCAGATATTTTATGGAAGGTTCCAAGAGCAGGAAGGACTATACCGGAAAGGTCGAGCGCAGTGCGGCAGTATTGAAAGACGAAAAGCGCAAAAAAGAGTTTGAGGAAGCGGCACGCAAGGGCGGTGCGAAAATCCCTAAGATGAAGGCAGTCGAGCCCAGAAAGGGCGGCGCAGAAAAAAAACAGATGGCACCGGCTAAAAACCAGCGCAGGTATTTCATCAACGGTTCCGCATCATTAAAGTCGTATTCAGGGACGGTGAAAGCGAGTGCCATCACAAATCAGAACGAATTGCGGAAACCCGCGATGCAGGCAAAGGCCAGACAGTGGCCGAAAACGCGTAGCGCAGTGGATGTAGCTGCTTTCCTGAAAAACAAGAGATAGGCATGGGTCATACAGAATATTAAGGAGAAGGAGGAATCGGGATGTTGACCATTACAGCACCAATTGAATTAAAATGTAAAACACCCGGATCTTCCATGCATGAGGGGTTTTATCACCGGATTGCGGATCCGTATACGATGATGACCAGCAAGCTGAATCCGGAGGATCTGCTCCATGTGGTGACGACACCACCGGAGTATTTCTTTGGCGGTGAAGATCAGACAAATATTTTCCAGCAGACGAATGTACATGTACAGCAGGAAAATAAGCTGGATGTGTTGAATAACCTGATCAACCGTATGATGATCAGCGAGTCAGCGCACCTGACCTATCAGGATCGTGTGTACATTACAGATATCCTGCAAAAGATCGGAATCCACCGTGTGGATGAATTCATGAAGCAGGTGCGGCTGGTCAAAGAAGAACAGAATCAGACGGATCAGCTGATCAATCTGTATTGGAATTATGCCGGTGAATTGAGACAGCTGGTAGAGAACTATCACAGCGAGCAGGTCACAGCGCAGAGTACCGAGGCGCATACCGACCAGTCGCAGACGCTGCATCTGCATGAAGATATTTTAAATCGTCTGCAGACGGCTGCGGTCTATCAGATCATACAGAACTTCAGCAGCCGCAGGCAAGGCGACCGGAATATTACCAATACGCAGCTTCAGGTGTCAGAGCAATATGGCATGGCACAGCAGATTCTGCTGCAGAAACTGAAAAATGCAGCACGTGGCGAAGAAACACCGCTCATTTACCGACAAGAAAATTATTATGAAAACCAGCAGTTATCTGAGGAACAGATCAACGAGCAGAATGTCCTGACACAGGTCAGCTCGGCGGTGCTGTTGGATCTGGTCGGTAACATATACCGGAACCATGAGGAACATCAAAATAACCGTGTAGAGAACTGGTATCATATGGAGCGGGCTTTTTACCAGAATGCGGAAAATACGATGCAGCGCATCGAAAACAGCATGAGCAGCCGTTACCAGACCAATCAGACGATCGGGCAGTTGTCCGTATCACAGCATCAGGAGCTTCGCAGACAGGAGATTGATATTTTAAACCGGCTGTTTGAACAGCGGGGATCAGATCAGTACCAGACAGTCAATGAGCTGCTGTATCAGGATATCAATAACCGCAATCTGGTAAACCGGATGATCGGGCAGATGGATGAGCAGCAGCTGATTGAACAGATCGAACAGCTGAACCGGATAAATTATTATGATGACCACTCCAGCCAGATCGTCAGACGGCTGCTGGATCAGCACAATGTACAGCTGGAGCAGATCAATAGTCCGATATTACGTCATATGATCGAGCAGCAGCTCTACCAGTCAAAAAATGAGCAGTATACACAGCCACAGATGCGGCAGACGAATATTGAGCATCGGCAGGGAGATCTGCTGCAGGAAGAAACCTATGTCGAACAGACACAACAGATGTCTGGCTCACAACACCAGACAGATTATATCAATACGACACAACAGCATCAGGAGCATACAGAGGTACAGAACCGCTACCGGCAGACCGTAGAAGGCATCCGGGAAACGATCGCACGGACGGCTGCAAGGGCACAGGAGGAGCATGCGGATGGTGCACAGCCACCGGATGTGAATGTGACGGAGCAACTGTCGCAGACACAGCTTCAGACAGAATTGTCCGAGCAGAATGTGTATGCGGATCACAGCATCCATGAGCAGACACAGAATATCGATCAGCGAGATCTCTCATCCGTGGAGCAGGAGCTGTCACGGATCAATCGGGAAAATATCAATAACCAGAGTAAATATATCCAGATGATGGAGGGCATCCGTGAGTCGTTAGAGAGTCCGAAGGAGACGCGCAGCTCCGAACAGATGCGGCGTGAAAGCCTGATGGCACTGGAGCATCCGGCAGAATTGCTCGAGCAGCTTCAGGCGGAGGGCGCACAGCAGCATCAGGCGCAGCAGGAGAAGCTGGCACATGCGATGAAGCTGCTGCCGGAGCAGACGAGAGAGGTATATGAGACCGTGCGTGAATATCTGGAGGCACCGCAGCAGGTGCGCCGCCAGATGGAAGGTGTGACTGATGATATCGGAGTGCTCGTCCGGGATCTGCATGAGGTGCAGGTCGTTCAGGAGCAGACCGAGCTGGTACACAGACAGCAGGAAAGAATACAGGAGCAGACGCGGGAGGTCATCGACCGCTGGCATGAGCGGACCTCGGAACAACCGCAGACGAAGCAGGTCTACGAGGATCAGCGCACGGATGTGACGCTCGTACACCGCAGTCAGGAGCAGCAGCTGGACGAGGAAGAGATCCGGCAGCTGATCGAGCAGAACCGGACACAGACGCGCACGGTTCACACACAGAACGAATCAGTTACAAACTATGATACGACGCAGCGGCAGTTTACAAATGTCAATACGCAGCAGATCATGGAACAGACAGAGAATGTCAGTGAGCTTGTCCGTCAGGGCGTACAGCGGGAGCTGGGCGCACTCTCGGAGAAGATTTATCATAAATTGGAAAAGCGTCTGGAGGCAGAAAAACGCAGACGCGGATATTGATTTTTAGAGCAAAGGAAGGATGACAGATGGGATTAGGCGCAAATCTGTTGGGGGATCTGAAAAAAACGGCAAATCAGGTGACCGGAAATATACCGAAAGCGATCCTGTGTGTACCGGATATCAGCAAAGACAAAAAACTGACTGTTGAACAGGCAATCAAAAATTCGGATGCGCTGCGCAGTGATCTGATTGAATCAGGTGACGGACAGGGAATTATGGAGTCCTTTAAGAACCTGGCTGGAAGAAATACGACAAAAACGATACATAAAAAAAATTATCTCGCGCTGGAGGTGCAGTACAATCCGTCCAGTATTTATCTGGAGACAGTTGCCGGCACACAGATGAATTTTTCGGCAGGCAATATGGGGGATGCCAGTACGAACCAGTTGCGTCAGAACTATGAGCCGGTAGCGACAACATTATCTGTCCAGCTTTTGTTTGATGCTGTGAATGCCCAGGATTCATTTATGATGTCCAATCTGGCACCAAATATCGGGAATGCAGTCGGCGCGGCTATGGATATTGTAAACACGTTAAAAGATGGATATTCGGTAAAACCACAGATGGACGGTATCATGTCACTGCTGACGAGAACTTATACGAGACATGTACTGTTTTTCTGGGCAAAGATGTGTTTTCAGGGAGAATTATCCAGTGTGAGTTCCCATTACAAAATGTTTAATACAACGGGCAGTCCTGTTCGCGGAGAGATCCAGCTCACGATCCGTCAGTCAGAAGATCCGGCAGCAAAATATGAGAATAAGTATTGGGAAAAGGCGTTTACAAAAGCATTCGGGGATTCCGGGCTGTCATCCTTGACCAAAGCAGGAAACAAGGGGGCTGGAATCATAAACAATTCGGTTTTGAATCTGAATCTGTAAGCTCCGAATGAACAGGAAATCAGGAAAAGCAGGGTAGACGAATGGGCGTAGCTAATTTTTTTAAAAATGAAAAAGCAATTTTAGAGATTCTGGATCTGAGGGGCATCCAGACTGCAACTGTACATACTGTCCCGGGGTCAAATTCCAAGATGGCAATTACACCGGAGGCCAGAGACAGATATCTGAGTATGTTTTCAGGGAATGCACTGGATACGTTTGAAAAGCTGAGCAGTGAATGGATGTATCGGGAACTGAAAGATTTCAAAGGGACAAAAAAGAAGTTTGAGGTACAGTTTAACCCCAATGAACTGAACATTGAGGGCTATGGAGGCGGCCGTATAGCGACGACTGCGTATAATAATTCCGGTGATAAGTCAAAGGATGTATCCTCAAACATTGTGATGATGCCGATGCCGGTATATATCAAGCTGACCGTGAAGCTCCTGTTTGACCGTATGGATCCGAGTGACAGCTTTCTGAGTGCAAAGACGAACATAGCAGCCTCTGAACTGGCACGGTCCGCAGTTAAAAATACGGTAAAGGCAGCGTCGAAAAAGACAAAACTAACTGTACAGCAGGAGGTTGAGGGACTGATTGCAGCGCTGCGGTCACCTTACACGCGGTGTATCACATTTAACTGGGCTGATATGAGTTATGAGGGCGTGCTCAACCGTGTGGCATCGCAGTATACGATGTTTAACACGTCCGGCGAACCGGTGCGTGCAGTTGTACAGCTATCTCTCATCTGTGCAGACCAGAATGTGAATCCGCATAGTCTCGGTTCCTGGCAGAAGGCATATAATAGTGCATTTGGGGCAGGCAGCAATAGTCTTGTTAATGCCGGACAGAAGGTGGGAAGCCTGCTTAATATTGGAAAATAATTGGCAGATGACTGCATCTGCATAAAAGGATATAAATATGGCAGCACAGATTAATTTTGAAGACCTGAAAAAAGAATATGACAATTTTTTCAATCCACTTGTACTTGTTACCGTAGAGGGGAACGAGATTGATAAGTCCAAGACCGGGCTGATGGTTGGCGATCTGGAGATTGAGAGCACGAGTGGATATGAGGCAGGCATCGCATCCTTTGTGATCTACGGTGCGTACAATACGAATACGTGTGCGTTTGAGTACAAACGTGTCAAAAAATATGTGATGCTCGGTGCACAGGTGTCGATCTGTATCGGATATGGTACGGTTGTCAAGGAAGTGTTCTGCGGGTTTATCTCACATGTGAACTTCTTTTTTCAACAAGACGAGAATCCGGGTATCCGTGTAAATTGTATGGATATCAAGGGGATTATGATGGCGAACTGCTATTCCAAGCAGCTCATGGCAATGAGCTATTCCGATGGTGTGCAGGAGATCTTCAACTCGCAGGTCTATACAGAGATGAAAAACCGGGGTGTGATCAAGAGCCTCACGATCGCAGATACGCCGGACAAGAACAATACGGCATCCGCGCCGGGCGGATCTGCCACCGATATTGCAGGAACCGGCGGACTGTCGGATCTGACATCAGCAGCGGGTGGTATCTCTGGAATGTTTGGGTCAGCTTCCGGTATGTCAGGCTCTGCAACCGATAAGACGGTGGAGATGGTCGCTGAGAGCGATTATGAATTTGTTGTAAAAGCGGCAAAAAAATATAATTATGAATTCTTTGTCAGTGCGGGAAATGTATATTTCAGAAAGGCCAAGAATTACAAGGATGTGCTGATGGAATTGTCCCCGGCGACCGGCATGAGAAATGTAGATGTGGAATATAATGTGACCGGGCTGGTCGGTGAGGTAGAGGTGCGCAGCACAGATGTCGGAAAGGCATCGCAGATTACGAGTTCTGTCAAGATGAAAAATAAGCTGTCTAAAGGCAGATATGCATCCCGGCTAGTTAACAATTCATCAATGATCTATATTGATCCGACAGCAGATAGCAAGAAGGAAGCCGGTTACCGGGCTGCGTATCTGGCAGAGGACATTGCCTACCGTTATGGAACGCTCGAGGCAGAGTTTATCGGGCTGCCGGATCTGGTTGTCGGCCGTTTTGTGAAACTGGTAGATATGGGGGATCCGGTCAACAATCTGTTTTACATTGTGAGTGTCAGACATACCTTAGACGGTGAACGTGGATTTATTACAAGGATCACTGCCAAGGCAGCAGGGCTTGGTGGATCCTATTCAGGCGGAAGCAGCAGTGGCGGATTGCTCGGCGGTGCGCTGGGTGGTGTCATGGATACGGTGAACAGTGCAATGGATGCGGCAGATGATGCGTTTGCGCAGATGGATGATCTGGCGGGAGGTGCCACGGGCATCTTGGGGCAGATGCTATAGTGGCAGGATTCTTTCAGAATGGATCCGGAGGAATGACAGAATATGGGATTATTTGATATTATTGATGATATTGCAGAAAAACAGACAACGAAAACCGAGACGGGAGACAACCGGGTGCTCGGTGTTGTCATAGGGACGGTGGCGCAGAATTATGACAACACGATGCCGGGCAGACTGTGTGTGTCACTGCCATCGAGGGATGAGGGAAACCAGCTGCGCTGGGCGAGACTGGCGATGCCGTATGGCGGCTCCAAGTGGGGGATCTATTTTATGCCTGAGATCGGCGATCAGGTACTGGTTGCTTTTGAGCAGGGCAATATTGAACGGCCATATGTGATCGGCTGTGTGTCCAAGTCCTCAGACATGTTTTTAAATCAGACGGCTGACCAGCCGAATACGAACAAACGGATTGTGACACATAACGGCAATGCGATCGAGTTTGAGGATCAGGAGGGTGACGGTACAAAAGACAAGATCACGATCCGGACAGCGGGAAAATCGCAGGGTACCGAGCACAGTATCACGCTCGACAATGCCAAGCATAAGATCACGATCACAGATCCAAATGGTGAAAATAAGATCACGATGGATACGATGAATGGACAGATGGAAGTGTTAGCTGCATCAAAGCTGACGGTCAAGGTCGGAGACCAGATTGAACTGATCATGAACGGCACCAGTGGTGTGACAGAACTGAAAACAAAGGATTTCCGTGTGAGTGCGACGAACAATATCAAGCAGGAGGCACTAAAAACCTTTGAGGTCAGCGGTGCGACAACCAAGCTGGAGGGCACAGCTAAGGCATCAGTCTCAAGCAACGGACCGATAACGGTAGAAGGAAAGCCGATCAAGATCGGTTAAGTGGCAGAAAGGAGTATCTCATATGCCGGATAAAAAATTTCTGGGAAGCGGTATGAAGTTTCCACCACAGATTAATGAAGCGACAGGCAGGTTTATGACCTCCTCGGCAGAACAGAGTGTCAAGGAGTCCATCTATCTGATCCTGATGACACAGCGGACGGAGCGTTTTGCCAGGCCGGGATATGGCAGCAACCTGATGTCATATACCTTTATGGATACAAACATTACGGAACTCAATATGATGAAACGTGATCTCACAGAGCAGATTCTGACGCAGGAACCGCGTGTGGGTGACGTGGAGATTACAACCGACACCCAGACAAAGGATGGATGTCTGATTGTAAATATTGATTACGTTGTGAGTGAGACAAATCAGAGAGACAACCTGGTATTTCCATTTTATTTAAATGCAGAGGTAGAGGAAGAAGCGTATGAGCCAGAGCAGTATGAATCAGAACAATATGACAGCGAGCGTGAGCAGGATGAGCAGTAATGATTCTGACAGAATCGTGCCTGACGCTCAGATCGATCCGAGAACAGAGGCCGATATTGAGAAGAAAATCATAGAACTGGCGAAGTCTTACACACCGGAGTGGCATTATTCGGCGGATGACCCGGATATTGGTGTGACGATCGCCAAGATATTTGCCGGACAGATGAGTGACAATCTGGTTATGTATAATGAGGTGATCGAAAAATATCACACCGAATTTGTGAATATGCTTGATATTTCATTGCTGCCGGCAAAGCCTGCGAGTGCGCTGGTTTTGTTTGATCTGGTCAATGACACGGTGCCGGGTGTGGAGATACCGCGCGGTACACAGCTCCTGGCACAGTCTGAGGATGCGGATGAACCGGTCGTTTTTGAAACCTCGAATAGCATCTATGTATCAAATGCGGTATTTTCGACAGCATTTATGACCAGGGGCAGGGATGGCTATGTGATGCCCCTGATGGGTAAATATGACGCACCGGAACTGATCGCGCAGAATACACAGACGGAGGACCAGGTAGGGGACACCGTTACCTATGATGCGCCGGAGCAGCCGGTGCTGACACGGATACAGCCGTTTCACCTGTTTGGCAGAGAAGCAAATATATCGAAAAATGCACTGCTGTTTTATCACGAGAGCGCATTTGATACGGCAGACAATCCGCTGTATATACATATAGAAGGAGATGTGGCACTGCTGGAGCAGATCCGGGCAGGACGGTATCAGTTCAGTTATTATGGGGCTGGAGAACTGCATCCTTATAAGCAGGTGACAGTACTTGGCGATGGAGAGACATTTTGTCTGGTCAAAGATGCTGACGCACCTGCGGTGGATCAATTGCGGGTCGACAGGCGTGAGTACCAGCTCATTGTATTGGATACGCAGGAACCGGTGACAGAAAATTATGCGATTGAGCGGATCACATTTTCATCGGAAGGCAAGGAACAACTGCCTGAATCAGTTGGTAACGGGACAACGGATCTGGATGTCGGAGAATTCGATTTATTCTCAGATACAATGGCACTTTATCAGGAGTGCTATATCGGACATAATAATTATTTTGCAAAATCCGGTGCAGTCGTGACATTAGCTTTTGATGTGACCTACCCGGAGCATCTGGTGGAGCTGAGCAGGCGGAAGGAGCAGGATGATCTGAAAATCATTAAGCGGAAACCGAAAGTCATCTACACGGATACACCGGCAGATGTCTATGCGCAGGAGATCTCTATCGAGTATTTTAATGGGATCGGCTGGAAAAAGCTCGTATGCAGGCAGGAGTATAGACAGCTTTTTGCACAGGATAAGCAGGGACATTACGAACTGGAATTTGTATGTCCTGCCGATTGGGAGACCACGGCGAGCGGTGCTTATGACGGGCGTGTACTGCGTATCCAGTTGTTAAAGGCTGATAACTGTTATATGCGGCCGAGCATCCATCACTATCCGCACATAAAGAACCTGAAAATATCTTATTGTTATAGAGAACACTATGTAGAGCCGCAAAAGCTTGTTGCCATCAATACGACGAGAAAGATTGACTGTACGAAGCTGCTCAAGGAGCACCGGCGGTTTGTGGCATTTGGCGTGGGATTCTACAGTGATGATGCATTGTATCTGGGCTTTAAAAACCGGATGGATCGTGGACCGGTCAGCCTGTATTTTGATATCGCAGAGGGCAATTATTATGACGGTCTCCGCTGTAAATTCGAGTATAGTACACGCAGCGGATTCCGGCAGATGAAGGTGGTTGACCATACGTCTGACTTCACGCGGACAGGGACTGTCATTTTTATGCCGCAGTCGGATATGTCACCACTCGTGCTTGAGAACAAACGGATGTACTGGATCCGGATCACACGCAGCCGTACCAGACGGGATGATGAACCGGAGGAGCTGCTGCCGAAGATCAATGATATCCGGTTGAATGCAGTACAGGCAGAAAATATTGTGACCAGGGGAGAACAGGATTTCTATCTGGATGAAGTGCTGCCCAATATGTATTTTACACTGGGTACCGACCGCATTCTGGATGTGGATGTATGGGTGAATGAGCGGGATCGCTATAGTCAAAAACAGATGCAGCAGATGCTGCGGACGATGCCGGAACGGGTGCGTGCAGAATATGGCATACGCGGTGAGATCTCAGCATTTTATGTCAGATGGGAAGAACTGGAGCGTCTGGATGACGGACAGCATGACCGTGGGTATGTGCTGGACCGGATGAACAACCGTCTGATTTTTGGTGACGGATTACATATTGATGTGCCGCGCGTGACGGACGATGTAGCATTCAAGGTGCGTATCCGCTGCTGTGACGGGCAGACTGGCAATGTAGAAAAGGGTGCGATCAATGAGGCTCATGCGCAGTTCATGTTCCTCAATACTGTGAGCAATCCATTCAAGGCATACGGTGGCAGCAATATGGAGACATTAGAGAGTGCGCTGGCGCGCGGAGCCAATATTTTGAGATCCAGAAAACGTCTCGTATCCATCAGTGATTATGAGCGGGAGATATTGGCATATTCCGACACGATCGCGCAGGTGCGTTGTGTCACAGGCAGACGTATCGATGGAGCGGAGGATCTCGATTCGGTGACATTTGTCGTGCTGCTCAAAGATTATCGGGCCGGCAGTTATACCTTCCATAATCTCGCTGATAATCTGAAAAAATATCTGCTGGAATCCTGTGAACTGACGATCTCTCCGGAACATATCCATATCGTAGAGCCGATTTTTGTAGATGTCTGCGTAGATATCTGGGCAAAGAGTATACAGATGGAAGATAGCTTTGAGATTCAGAGCGAGCTGCAGAACTGTCTCAGGCAATACCTGGATCCGGTGGAGAGTGAAAACGGTATCGGCTGGCCGATCGGCGTGATGCCAAAAGAAAACCAGCTGCTGATGAAGCTGAATGTGTTAAAGAGCAAGGCAATCGTGCGCAGGCTGTTATTGATCGCGCATTATACGGATGAATCCGGTACACATGAGACAGAGCTTGCAAAGGTGCAGGAAAATCCGTTCATGGTATGCCGCAGTGGATCACATCAGGTACATCTGATGGTCGATGAGCAATAGACGGGGGAAATGGCAGATGTTAAACAGCAAAAACTTGAATAAAAAGACGTTTGATGAACGTTATAATGAAGCGTTGACACAGATCCCTCTGTATACAGATGAGTGGACCAATTTCAATGCATCTGACCCTGGTATTACGATACTCGAGAGCCTGACTGCATTTGAGACGCTTCAGGCGGACCGGATCGATCAGGTGACTGCGCCAATCTTACAAAACCTGCTGCGTCTGGTTGGTTTTAGCCCGCGAAAGGGCAGATGTGCGAGATTGCTGCTGGCAGCAGAGCATGTAAAAGAACCGGTATACCTTCCGGCAAACCAGCAGTTTCGGATCGGTGAGCTGTGTTTTGAGACGAACCGTGTGGCACTCTTGAATACCGGACATCTGACGGGTATTTATGGCAGGCGTGACGGTGAATATTTTGATTACAGCTATCTGTGTGAGAAGGAGATCAAGGTTCCGGGTTTTGTATTCGGGGAGCATCCGAAGAATGGTGACAGTGTCTGGTTTTGTGCGAGTGCATTGCCAGATCCTGGTGAGGAGCTGATTCTCTATATCAATGTAGCAGACCGGTATAACAGAAATGATTTCCCGGAGAAAGGGCGCAATACATTTGCGGAGATGAAATGGGAGTGCTATACCGGGGAGGGCTTTACCGAAGTGCATGTCAGGGACTGCTCGAACTGTTTCCTGATGAGTGGCGAGATCCGCATCCGGATGCCGCAGGAGGCAGCTGCCCTGTATCGGGATATGAAAGAACCCGCATATGTGATCCGTGCGACACTGACGAGGGCAGATTATGATGTGCGGCCGAAACTCACGCAAGTACAGGGTTTTTTGTTTGAAGTGTGGCAGAAAAAGACGCTCAGCGCCTGTACGACTTTTCACAAGCCCGGCAATGTGCGCCTGTTCAGTGATCTCGCAGAAGAGGGCTATGTACATGTCTATGCAAGGGAGGAAAAGGGCGGTTCGTACCGCCGTTATGAGTATGCCACATCGCCGGATATACAGGGACGTTATTATGAGCTGACAAAAGAAGGCTATGGCATGCATATCTATTCGTTTGATAAAAAACGGCACGGCTATGCGCCTGAAAAGGTGAAAAATGCGATCCGTATCGTGGCATACACGGAGGAAATGATGCGCAGTTATGCGATCGGAACGGTGCTCGGCTATGACAGGCAGACATTGAAGCTGCCGGTCAGACACGTAGTAGCAGATTCCTTTTCGATTATTGCTGAGCGGCTGGATGAACAGGGGCGGCCGGTCTACGACTTTGTACGTCCGGAGCGGGAGGAAAACGGTAATCTCTATTATCATCTGTATGAAAATGAAGGGACAATCTGTATTGAGGATGCCGGTGATTTTATAGGGGCACAATTATATGTTGCCGGCTGTGCGATCACAAACGGACCGGAAGGAAATATCCGCAGCGGCAGTGTGCTTACAACGGATCATGTGCCGTCTGGGATTCAATTCAGCAATCCGGGTGTGGGCACCGGTGGCTGTTTCCGTGAGCAGATTCCGGAAGTCCGAAAGCGTTTTGTAGATGATCTGTATACGCCGTATACAGCTGTCACCGCAGATGATTACGAGACGATTGTAAAACATACCCCGCAGCTTTGTATCCATAAGGTGAGGGCAGATATGGATGAGGAACACAACCGCGTGCGGATTGCAGTCAAGCCGGGGACGGATGAGGAATATCCGCATCTGTCAGAGATTTACCGGAAAGTGATCGAGCAGGAGCTCGAGAACCGCAGACTGCTCACGACACGCATTGAGGTCATACCGCCGGTCTATGAACCGGTCAATGTACGGGGAACGGTCTACGTCAAGCCGGTTTATAAAAACTGCAGGGAGCAGATCGAACAGGTGATCCGGGAGCAGATTGATTATATCCATTCGGATAAAAATTTTGGGGACGTACTGCGGTTCAACGAAGTATTCCATGCGATCGAGGATCTGGAATGTGTGGAATTTGTCTATGCATTATCACTACAGCCGCAGCACAGCAATCAGGCAAAGCTAAAGGAGACGGATATCTATCCGGCGCTCAACTGTCTGCTGTATCCGGGCACGATTTCGCTGGAGATTGATGTCCATGTCAAATAACGGGTAAGGAGGAAGCTAATGGCTGGTATATGCTATTCCATTAAAAAAAATCGATTGGAACATGGTCTGATGGACGGATTTACACTTTCAGAAGATGGGACACTCGTGATGAATGCGCACGAGGCATATCATGCGCTGTGTGTGCATGCGCTGGATTGTGCCGCGACGGATGGACAATGGGGCAGATTGTCATTTGATATCGAGTACCCGGAGAATATGACCTGTTATGTGTATGTACGTGCACTGAATGAGACGATGTTCTACAGGAACGGACAACCAAAAAAAATTGATGATTTTCTCTGTGATCCAGAGGAATCCCCGACGGTCAGGCGCGAATTTTTTACGCGGGTTGAGGCCAGGCGGCATGTCAACCACAGTGACATACTGATGTATGAGCAGAAAGGCCGTTATCTGTACTTTTTCATAGAACTGATCGGGGAGGGCGAAGGATTTCTGAAAAATATCCGTGTGGACCGCGGGGGCGATAATTTCATGCAGACATTTCCGGAAGTATACAGGGAGCGTGGCAGTTTTTTTCATCGTTATCTGTCGATCTTTTCCAGTATCTATAATGACTTCCAGCAGGAGATCGACCACCTGCCGGATTTACTGGATGTAGATACCTGTCCGGTACAACTGCTGGGTACTTACGGAAAATGGCTCGGTATTGACCTCGACTGTGATATCCGGGATGAGCAGGTGTTACGGACGTTGGTCAAAGAGGCTTATGCGCTCAACCGGATGAAAGGTACCAGGCGTGCGATCGGGCGGATTGCACAGATTGTGCTCGGGGAAGAAGTGCTGATTCTCGAGCGCAACGTGATGCAGGATTACATGGACAGCATGAACCGTGGGGATCTCGCAGAACTGTATGGCAGCAGTATTTATGATGTGACGATGCTCGTGAACCATCCGGTTTCAGATCTGGTGAAGTCGCAGCTCATGTATCTGATTGACCAGTTCAAGCCGCTTCGCAGCCGTATCCACATCGTACACCTGAAATCAGATGGCGTACTGGATTCGCATAATTATCTGGATATGAATGCACGTGTATTTGAGGTTGAGAACGGCAATCTGGATGAAGAACAGATCATGGATGGTGTAGTGACACTTGTTTAAATTACATATATACAAAAAATGAATTGCCTTTCTTTCCAAATTCGCTATAATAAGAGTATATAAGCACATATATTCGGATACCTGTCTGACAGATATCCGGTATCATAAAAAGTAAAAGAGGAAGGATGAACGTAACATGAACATATCAGAGACAAGAGCAGGAGATGTGATCCAGATTCAGATCGACGGACGTGTGGATACCACGACCAGTCCGCAGCTCCAGAATGCGATTTTACAGGCATTTCAGAAAGGAAATAAGCTGGTACTGGATTTTAGCCAGGTAGCGTATGTTTCCAGTGCGGGACTGCGTGCGCTGCTGATCGGACAGAAGACTGCCAACTCCAAGGGTGGCAGCATGACTCTCATCCATGTGCCTGATGCGGTGAATCAGGTATTTCAGATGTCAGGCTTCAGTGGTATTCTGACGATCGAATAAAAGACAGGAAAAGCAAAAGGGTACTATGGCAGAACTTGAGAATAATAACTATTTTGTAAAACATACCCTGAGAAAATATCTTGCGCCTACGATCATTTCGATTCTGGGAACGACAATGATCACGTTTGTAAATAGCCTTCTGACGGGAAATATGTACGGGAAAGAGGCACTGGCGGCGATGAATCTGATCAATCCGGTCACATTCATATTTGCCATGTTTGGCTGTCTGATCAGTATCGGCAGCTCTACCAGTGTCTCAATTGCGATGGGAAAGGAAGAGGACGCACAGGTCAGTGCCTATGCGTCGCTTGCCTTGATTTTGTCCATTGTGGTACCGGTCATTTTCTCGGTAGTAGGCATTTTCTTTTTCCGCCCGTTTTTGGCACTGCTCGGTGCGGGTGGTGAATGGTATGGGATTGCCGCCGGATATGGGCGTGTGATGCTGCTCGGAGGCGTGTTTACGACACTCATGTATTATCCGTTTAATTTTCTGCGTGTCGACGGACGTGCGCAATATTCGATGATGATCTTTGGCGCGATGGGTGTCCTAGATGTGATATTTGTACTGGTCTTTTACCGGCTGGGACTCGGACTGATGGGAGTCGGTCTGGCGGTTGTACTCAGTACAGCGATCGCAGATGCGATCGGAATGGGGATCCTGATATTTGGAAAGGGCAGGCAGATCCGTTATGGCGCGGTTACACACCCTGTGCAGGATACGATTCAGATCTGTCGTGTCGGCGCTGCGGCGGCGCTCAATAATCTGTGCAATATGCTGCGGACGATCGTATTAAATGGTCTGATTTTATCAGCACTCGGTGCAGACGGGGCGAGTATGTTTGCGGTCGCGTGTTCGGTGCTCAATTTTGCAATGGCATTTGTGGCGGGAGCAGGGCAGGCAGTGGCACCGCTCGTGGGTGTGTTTTATGGAGAACGTGATGATACGAGTATCCGCATGCTGATGAAAAGTGCTGTGCGCTATGCACTCATTCTCATGGGCAGCCTGTTTGTGCTGAGCGCTGCATGCAGCATGCCACTGGCACGTGCTTTTGGTATTTCTTCCGATGCGCTGGTCATGCGCACGGCAGCTGCAATCTGTTTTATGATGCTGAGCCTCATACCGGCGTCTGTTGTCACAGACCTGATCTTCCATTATACGACGATCGGACAGGGGGCACTCGCCTCGGTACTCACGTTTTTGCGGTCGTTTGGCTATGTGTCACTGTTTGCATGGCTGTTTGTGCAGACAGGGGCATCCCAGTGGATACTCGCAGCATTCGTGCTCGGTGAGCTGGCAACACTGGGGACAGATCAGGTAATCACATGGTGGATCTGTAAGAGAAATCCAAAGTTGGAAGGCATATTATTGCTGCGGCGTCAGGCAGATGAACGTTATATCTCTTTTTCTGTGCCGGGCAGTGCTGAGGGAGCAGTGACGGCATCGGAGCGTATGAGCGAATTCTGCGAACAGCAGGAGATGGAACCGCGCTATGCGATGATGCTGCCACTGGCACTCGAAGAGATGCTGGTGCTCGTCAATGAGCATTGCTTTGAGGGCAATGAAGAGATGTATGCGGATGTGCGTATTCTGTGCAGTCAGGCAGAAGTGCTCTTACGCATCCGGTGCGGCGGCAGGATCTATGATCCGGTTGCAGAGTATCAGAAGCGTGTGCAGAATATGAGTGAAGAAGAACTGATGATGGATGAGTCACTGGGTATGCGGATGATCACGGAGGCTGCAAAGTCTGTGACATTCCGACGGACACTCGGTGTGAATAATCTGGTCGTGATCTTATAAGCTGTGGGATGGAGCGTGTGCTGATACAGGAACAATCGGGCAATAAAAGGGCTATAAAAGGAGCAATCAAAGAGAAAAGACAGGGCAAAGAAGGAGTTTACTGATTATGAAGTCTAAAAATGACATGAGTTTTCCGGAAGTATACAAGGAATTGCATAACGTAAAAACAGGCGAGAAGCGCAGGTTTATCCTGCGTCCGTTTGCACCGGGTGATGAGCGCGGGATGATCGCGTGCATCAGGGATGAGTACGGTGACAGTTATTTCAAGAGAGACTTCTATGACGCGGAAAAACTGCGGGAAAAGGCGCAGGGCGGTCACTATGTGTTTTTTGTGGCAGAGACAGACACAGAGATTGCGGGAATGGAGATCTTTGCACTGTTTACAGAACACGGGGATGATTATATCGAACCTGCCTCGCAGATCTTACGGATCAGCTATCGCGGATTCGGGCTTGCAAAGGAGCTGGTGGTCTATACGTTTGAACTGGCAAAGCAGATGCAGCCGAAGGCATTGTTCGTCCATGCAGTGACATTTCATTCGATCACACAGAGTGTGTGTGGGGCACAGGGCATGATACCGACCGGATTTAGGCTGGGCAGTTTTCTGGCAGAAAAGATGCGCAACAGTTATCCAAAGGGTCATTGTCCGAAACATTCCGAGGGAATTATGATACTGCCGGTGGCAAAGACGGATGCCGGAGTTGTTTATGTGCCGCAGGAGATCGCAGATTATGTGGCAGATTGCTATGAGCGGCTTGGTATGGTCTATACACTGTGTATGGCACGCGAGGAGCTGCCGCAGGGCTCGGCACAGCTTGAAACAGTCACGGACGAACTGCAGCGGACGGTGTTGATCCGGGTGATCCGCAGTGGAGCGGATCTGATCAGCCAGGTCACGCAGATCATGGCATGCCATGAGGCAGAACCTTGCTGGACCTATCAGATGACCTTACAGGCAGACCGCGGTTATGCGATTGCAGAATATGAACAGCTTCAAAAAATCGGATTTTTCTTTACCGGGCTGAAAGCAGCCTGTGCACAGACAGAACAGCTTTTGATGCAGTGGTGTGGTGAACTGGAATTACATATGGAGGATTATATTCTTACAGGGGAGTTTGCAGCTATCCGGCAGCGGATCCAACAGTTTTATGAGGGAAGGGAGCACGTATGAGTCTTCGAAAAAAAATTATCGCAATGTGCGTTGGAAATGTATTATTGGTCACACTGACAATAGGGGCGATTATGACGGTGCAGATGAACCGTCTGACCGATCATGCCGTACAGGCAAATGATGAGTTTACGGATATTGCAGGTGAGATGTCAGCGTCATCCATGACTGCACAGATCAGACAGCGGATGTCGGATATGACGCGCAGCAATGCAAGACTGGCAGATGCCAGGTTTGAAGAACTGGAAAATCAGGTGGGTCTGCTGGCTGATCTGACAGAACAGATATTCTCCAATCCGGATGAGTATGCCGCCAGAGAGATTCCGCTGCCGGATGCTGCCAATGATGGGCAACTGAGTGTACAGTTTTTGCATTCGGCATCTGTGACAGATCTCCAGTCGCCGGCAGTGGCGAAGAAGGTCGGACTGCTCGGCAATCTGCAGGATACATTATATGAGGTCAACAGCCGCTTTGAAAACATGGCATCTGACTATGTAGCGATTGAACCGGGCGTGCTCATTCAGGCAGATTACATTTCTGCTGCAAAGTTCGACCAGGACGGAGAGATCCTGCCATACGAAGCGGATACCCGTCCGTGGTATCGTGGAGCTAAACAGACCGGAACTACATACTTTACACCGGTGAGCAGGGATGCACATACCGAAGGTACAGGCATCATGTGTGGCGTGCCAATCTATATGGATGACAAGTTTATCGGAGTCGCCGGCGCAGGTATGTATCTGTCCAATATCGAACAGCTCGTGTCAGATATCAGGCTTGGGTCAAAAGGCTATGCGTGTATCATCAATCAGGACGGACAGGTGATCTTTTCACCAAAGGATGAAGGAGAACTGATGGTCAGCACAGATACGGAGACGGATCTGCGTTTTACAGATAACATAGCACTCGGTGGCATCGTACGCAGTGTACTCGCGGGCAGCAGTGGCATCACTACGCTGAAGATGGATGGGGGCAGCTATTATATTGCGTATGCACCGATGTCAACGGTCGGCTGGGGATTCCTCACGGTACTCGGTGAGGAGGAAGTGCTCGCGCCGACCAATAACCTGCTTGCCCAGATGGATATCCATGCGCGGGAAACTGTTGCCAGCATGGAACAGACGATCCATGTATCACTCGTTATGATGGAGATCCTTTTGGTATTCTTCTGTCTGCTGGTAGCGCTGCTTGCATTCCTGCTGTCAAGCCATATTGTCAAGCCGATTCAGCTGCTGACGGAGAGCGTGGGTAAATTGGATGGTGATAATCTGGATTTTACCTGGGATGTGAACAATGCAAACCGAAGCGATGAGACAACTGTGCTGGCTGGGGCGTTTCTTGATATGACCAAAAAGATGAAGGAATACATTGTCAATATCACGGAGATCACCGCGGAAAAGGAGCGCATCGGAGCGGAGTTAAACGTTGCGACTAAGATTCAGGCGGATATGCTGCCGAAGATTTTCCCGGCATTTCCGGGACGCAGTGAGTTTGATGTGTATGCGCAGATGGATCCTGCAAAGGAAGTCGGCGGAGATTTCTACGATTTCTTTATGGTTGATGATGACCATCTGGCGATCGTGATCGCAGATGTGTCAAGCAAGGGTGTGCCTGCGGCACTCTTTATGGTGATCGCTAAGACACTGATTAAAAATCATGCGATGAACCGGGAATCACTCTCAGATGTATTCTATAAAGTCAACAACCAGCTCTGTGAGGGCAATGAAGAAGGCATGTTTGTCACTGCATGGCTGGGTATGCTGACTGTGAGTACCGGCAGCTTTGAGTATGTGAATGCCGGACATAACCCGCAGCTGTTGATGAACAACGAGGAGTACGAATGGATACATGCCAAACCCGGATTTGTGCTCGCCGGTATGGAGGGCATTCCATATGTGAGCGATACGATACAGTTAAAGCATGGTTCACGGATCTTTCTGTATACGGACGGAGTCACAGAGGCACAGAATATGGATCACCAGTTGTTTGGTGAGGATCGTCTGATGGATAGCCTTGGCCGGAATGGCAGGCTGGAGCTGCCAAAGATGCTGGCTGCTGTGCGCAGTGATATTGATGCATTTGTCGGGGAGGCAGAGCAGTTTGATGATATTACGATGTTAGTGTTTGAGTATAAATAAGAGCGAAGGAGGGACGGAGCAATTATGGAATTACGATTACAAGCAAGCGATGACACGCTTTATACCGTGCTGGATGCGATCGAGCAGCAGCTGGATGAAAATAACTGTCCGGAAGTGATCAAGTCGATCATGTTAGTTGCTGTAGAGGAAATATTTGTAAATATTGCACACTATGCATATGGCGGCAAGAGTGGGGAAGCAGTCATTAACCTGGATATTGAACAGAATCCGAAGTGCTGCCGTGTGACATTTCAGGATCGCGGCGTTCCGTATAATCCGCTTGCAAAGGCAGATCCAGATATTACACTCTCAGCAGAAGAACGTCAGATCGGCGGACTGGGCATCTATATGGTCAAACAGAGCATGGATCATGTAGAATATCGTTATGAAGATGGCTGCAATATACTGACGATAGAAAAGAAAATAGAGAATCAGGCAGAAGATCATTAAAAAATAAGGAATACCGCCTTAGCGGTATTCCTCTGGAAAGTCATCTCGGGGGATCTCGGATATCGTGATATAGTCGTTATAAATATATCCAACCGTTCCTTTTTTCGTGAGAATCTTCGAACGGGTATCACCCTGTTCGAGTACATAACCGGAGCGTCCGCCATCAATATGGCTGACGGTTTTGGAGTTGCGGTCTGCGGTTTCGCGGATGCGCACACCGGTGACACCATCGTTGACTGTGAATGCATAGTAGGTCTTACCGTCATCCCCGGCTTTGTCTGTTGCTGCTTCATCGGCGGACGGTTCTGATTCAGAACTGGGATCGGTAATGGAATCCGTGATGACATCTTCCTGTGCAGGTGCAGCAGGTGGTGTTTCGGGTTCTTTGGGTAGCTCTGGCGCTTGTGGTTCTTCGGGAATCTCGGTTTCAGGCGTCTCCTGCGGTTCCTCCGGAACGTCGGGCAGTTCTGATACTTCTGGCTGTTCCGCTGTGACGGTTTCGTCCGGTACCGCCGCAGATGCAGCCAGTTCGCGGCTCAGGTACGAGCCTTTGGCAGCAAACAGGATGACAGCGATGATGCCGGCAGCGAGATAGACCGTGAATGAGATGGTAAACGGCATATGATTTTTTTTCATGTTCTGTGTCGCCTCCTTATGTGGTTGGAAGCTGGATATAGATACCCATGCCTCTGCCGACCATACTCTTTGCATAGATGCTGCCACCGTAATAATCAACGATTGCCTTAGCCTGTGTCAGACCGAGGCCGTTACCGCTGATACGGTTGGAACCCTGGTAATTGAGTTCGAAGATATGGCGGGTCTCACGTTCTGAGAGACCGTTGCCGTTATCTTTTAATACGATAAAGATATCGTCACCGATATTGGAGATCGTGATGATCAGTGTGCCGGAACGCTGCATATATTTGATCGAGTTATCAATAATGTTGCGGAAGAGGATACGCAGCCTGCCTTTGTTGGCTTTGACGAGCAGATCCTGTTCCGGTGCAGACAACAGAATCTTGATCTCAGCTTCGCTGGCGAAAGTGGACAATTCATTGATCGTATCCTGTGCGATCTGCAGAATATTGATCGTTTCATTGGGACTTTCATCAGGATCGATCGGAGGGAGCAGAGCTTCGTATTCGTGACTTTCCTGTTCGTCGCGATCTGCGATCATTGTCTGCACTTCAAGCGCGCGTTCCATCTGTGTATCCTGCAGACGGGAGATCTCAAGCTCAAGTTCGCCGATCCGTGCATTGGCATCGGACAGTTCCTTGTCCTTCGAGGTGGTGAGTTTGGTCTGAACTTCTAATTTATCGTTGAGTTCGTTTGCGCGTTTTTCATTTTCGATAGCGCTTTTTTTGTATTTTGCCTGTAGTTCGATCAGATCATTGTCCTCTAAATTGTTCTTCCAGAACAGGAACGCAAGCGATAAGAGAACGAGGCTGTGCATAATGAAAAAAATGAGAATCAGCCATAGATCAAAACGAAAGAAGCTGTACAATACGAGTAAATAAGACAGGATCGAACAGCCGAGGAGAGTTTTTTGTCCATTTGACATAGATAGAACCTTCTTTCTTGGATTTTGATGGGATAATCATAACATACGGGATAGAAAAAGAATAGAGTTCATTTTATAAAAATCATACAGGAGGGAACGACCATGGGATTATCAGACAGATTGGATAAGGCAAACCGCGAGTTGCTTGCAAAGAGGCGCGCACGCGCTGCATTGGATGAAGACGAAGAGACAATGACCTATATGCAGCGGCCAAAAGCTGCATTCATTAATGAGACCAGCCACACCTATGACCGGATCGGGGATGATTCCTTTCATGTGGCACCGAGTGTATTTGATAGGCAGGCAATATTCCGTACAGGCAATAAAGGCTAGATGACAGCAGTTGATGATGTTGGCAGCCAAATAAATATAGGAACGAGGGAGTGATAACTATGAGCGCAAACAAGAAACAGAAGTTTGATAAGTTTGATAAGTTTGATATAAAAGCGATCGAAAAACAGCCATATACCAGTTATAATGAGTATATGTCCTGTATGTTTGCCGCAGTCAATGACAGCATGGATGCTTATATTGAGGAGATGAAATCAGTATTTGCCAATGAGCAGGGTGGCTACAAAAATGTGCTGTATCCGGATATTGAGATTGCACATGACCTGTGTAAGGAGCAGGTGTCCAAATTCTATCTGAAAATGTCTGAGGCCGCAGAGGATTATATCAACGAAACAGGCATGGAAGCGGGCGGGGCAGATGCGTCCGATGAGGATTTTATAGATGATCTGTTCGGTGATCTCGATGGCGATGACTTGTTTGGTGGGAGTGACCTGGATGATGCCTTATCCGGGATGGTTGATGGTGGACAGCAGATGGATGCGGAACATATTGAGCATGCGATGCGTCAGAAGGCAAGAGAGTTAAGTGTGTATGATAAGATCCTGCATCTGAACAAACGTGCTGAGGTGACACTCGAGTCTGGGATTGCACTGCCGTTTTATGAAGTGTGCCGGAAACTCTCCTATGAGCCGTTTACAATTTTTTGTTTTGTCTGTGGTATTTTGTCTTCGACACAGACGAATTATGCAGGTATCTATCAGGTGATCAATGAGAATGGTAATATGCCGGCACCGACGATTGAATCCGCAGCCAAGCTGTATTATGGCAAGGATTTTTCGATCACGGGAGCATACAGCGAGATGTCCATCTGTCTCGAACAGCTCATGCCCGTACTCGATCTGCAGATCCAGAAGAATATGCCGTTTTCGACCACTGTCTCACCGGACAAACGTGTCATCGACTTTTTATTCGGAAGCAATCCTTTGCGTGTGGATGAGAGTTATATCCAGTTCCTGCACATGCTGACAGACGATAAGGAACTCGATCCGATCATGGCAAACGAAGGTGTGCTCGAGGCGATGGAGATATCGTATAACGAAGGTGTCCGCATCTTTGCGTATTTCGGGGATGAGGGAAGCGGCAGAAAGTTTTTCGTCAAGCATTTCTGCGGCAGAAACAATATGCGTGCGGTAGCGATCAACTGTAAAAAGCTGTTTTCCTATGATTATCAGTTCGTGGACCGGGCATTGTGGGCAGTGACGCGGGAGTGTATTCTGACAAATGCCTGCTGTGTACTCGAAGAACTGACATACAGGGAGGAAGAAAAAGAAAAATTCCAAGGCTACATGGATCTGGCATTTTCCAAGCTGACGGCAAAGGGAATCCTGGTATTTGCACTCAGTAAAGAAACGATGAATTTTAAAGAGATCACGCGCGAAGAGATCACGACGTTAGAACTCGGCACACCGACGTTTGAGGAGCGCCTGGAATGCTGGAAATATTATTCGAAGGACTATGCACTGGGGGAGGACTGTGATCTTCAGGAGATGACAATCAAATTCCTGTTTACGCCGGGCAAGATCAAGGATGCGTTAAAGTATGCGAGAAGCCTGGCAACGATGCATAAAGAGATCCTGATTCCGCGATCTGCACTGTTTACCGGCTGCAACAATCAGATGTCTACGGAATTGAGCCAGAAGGCGACCAGAGTCGAGGCAAAATTCGGCTTTGACGATATTGTCATGAATGAGGATCAGAGGGAGACGATCACACATGCGATCGAACAGATGAACTTTAAAAATAAGGTCTATGATGACTGGAACTACATGAAGAAATATCCTTACGGACGCGGTCTGACCGTATTGTTGTTCGGTGCCCCCGGTACCGGTAAATCCATGATGGCACAGGTACTCGCACATGAGTTGAATCTGGAATTGTACCGTGTCGATATTTCAAAGGTTGTTGATAAATATGTCGGTGAGACAGAAAAATCATTGTCTATGATTTTCCGTGAAGCAAAGAAATGTAATGTCGTACTGTTCTTCGATGAGTGTGATACGATCTTTGCAAAACGATCCGACGACGGCGGTTCCAACCAGTCATCGAATAATAATAAAACGGCGTTGCTGCTGCAGGAAATGGAGGCATATGATGGCGTCTGTGTGCTGGCAACGAACTACAAACATAATATTGACCCGGCATTCTTCCGGCGTATGAAATACATCGTTGAGTTCCAGTTCCCGAACCCGGATACGAGGGAGATGCTCTGGCGCACGACGATCCCTAAGACGACGCCGCTTGCGGAGGATGTCGATATCCGTTTTCTGGCAGAAAAGTTCGAGTTTGCCGGTGGTAATATCAAGAACTGTATCTTAAATGCAGCGTTTCTGGCAGCTGCGGACGGCGATGGCAAGGAGGTACATATGAAGCATTATCTGCAGGCCATCAAATACGAGTTCGTCAAGACCGGAAAAGTATTTACACGTGCAGATTTTGAACCGTATGCCTCTCAGATCGGATTATAAAGTGTCCATCCGTTGTCTCACTTTTGTCTGTGTTTTGCATGTATAATAACAGTAATCTATGAAGTAGGAGTATTGGCATGACAATATTAGCAGTAGATGATGAAAAATTGGCACTTGCATCACTCACAGAACAGCTTGCACAGGTACTTCCAGAGGCGCAGATCATAGCCTTACGGAAACCCTCGGAGGCATTGGCAGCAGTGCGGGAGCAACCCTGTGAGCTTGCATTTTTGGATATTGAGATGCGGGAAATGGACGGGATCACACTGGCAAAGAGAATCAAGCGCATGTATCCCCAGACAAATATTATATTTACGACCGGTTACAGTGAGTATGGCATGGAGGCGTTTTCGCTGCACGCGAGTGGTTACTTGTTAAAGCCGGTATCAACGGAACAGATCCGTGAGGAACTGGATAATCTCAGGCACCCCATTCAGCTGGAAAATGGGAAAAAGCTGCAGGCACGCACATTTGGTAATTTTGAAGTATATGTGGGCGGTGAGCCATTGTCGTTTCATTATAGCAAAACAAAGGAGCTGTTTGCATACCTGATAGACAGGGAGGGAGCTGTGTGCAGCAATAAGGAACTCATGAGCGTGCTCTGGGAGAGTGACGAGCCACATCTGTCATATATGCAGAAGATCCGTAAAGATCTGCAGAACGTGTTGCAGGAGGCGGGATGCGAAGATGTGTTTGTCAATAAATGGGGCGGCTGTGGGATCAACACAGACCGTATTGACTGTGATTACTATGACTGGATCGCCGGAATCCCTTACGCGGTCAATGCCTACCGTGGAGAATATATGGCACAGTATAGCTGGGCAGAGCTGACACATGGAAGTCTTGAGTATGCGACCAGAAAACAGATGGAAAAAAGCAGATAGAATAGACGGAGGATACGGATGTTTGGAAACTGGCAGGTGCATGTTGCCTTTGAGGTATGGGGGATTTTGTTCTGCCTGATGGCAGGGGTGATCGCCTATATTGCGTCAGAAAAAACAAATGGAAAGAGGATGTGGCTCACCGGTCTGTTCCTGACACAGATATTAGAACTCGCGTTTGATTCCATGGCGTGGATTTTCCGCGGGAATACGACGGCAGCAGGATATTACATGGTGCGTATCAGTAATGCGGGCGTTTACATTTTTAATTATATGCTGATCGTCGTATCGACCGGATATCTGTGTGCGAGTGTAAAAAAGAAGTCTGAACAATGGGCAGGGCTGTGGATGGCATCGGCGGTCGCAGGTGCAGGCATAGCATTGACTGTGATTACGCAGTTTTATCCGTTGCTGTATCGGTTTGACGAGACGAATCATTGTATGAGATGTGACTGGTTTTTCCTGGCGCATGCCATTGCTTTGCTTGGTGTGGTATTGGAGCTTGTCATGTTGACAAAATACCGCACATCTTTCGAAAAAAATAAATTAATCGTTTTGTATATTTATCTGCTCATGCCGATGATTGCGCTGATCTGGCAGCTATTTTTCTATGGGATTTCCCTGCTGCAGATCATGAATACCATCTCATTGATGTGTTTATTTATGGTAGATGCATTCCGGCAGACGCAAAAGCTCGTAGCGAAGGAGCGGGAGCTGAATGATATGAAAATACAGGTGGTGCTCTCACAGATCAAACCGCATTTTATGTATAATGTACTCAATACGATTACTTATCTGTGTGACAAGGATGCATCTGTTGCAAAAAAGGCACTGTACGATTTTTCAATGTATCTGCGGGGAAATCTCGATTCGCTTACGAGCCGGGCGCTTGTGCCGCTAGACCGGGAACTGGATCTGGTGGAGCGTTATCTGTCACTGCAAAAGCTGCGGATGGGAGATGAGCTGAATATCATATACGATATTGAGGATAATGGGTATATGCTGCCTCCGATGACACTTGAGCCATTTGTGGAGAATGCGGTGACCCATGGACTGGCCAAGGCAGATGAGGGAGGTACATTGTCGATCCGCACGCGTTTAGGAGAACAGAACCATGAGATTACGATCAGGGATGATGGCGTAGGATTTGATCCGGCTTCTTACTATATCGGTGGAAAAGGGGAGCATCAGAGTATCGGAATCGAAAACGTGCGTAAGCGGCTGTGGAGTATGTGTAAAGGAACGGTAACGATCAGTTCTGAAAAGGGAAAGGGAACGGCCATTTTGATCTGTATTCCGCGCAACAGTCTGGAGGAAGGCTGATTTGCGGACAACGGAACCACATCAGGAAAGGTGAGGAGAGAGATCTATGACAATTCGAAAGGAACGCTTCGGCGATGTATTGGATGTCACGCTGGAGGGGCGTCTTGACACGGCAGCATCGCGGCTGGTTGCAGAAGAACTGGCACAATCTTTTTACGGATTGCATGAATTGAATCTGGATATCCGCAGGTTAGAATACATCTCTTCAGCCGGACTGCGTGTTCTGCTCGAAGCGCAGAGACGGATGAATCTGCAAGGGATCATGACGGTGTCACAGACGACCGAACAGGTGCAGAATATCTTTGATGCAACCGGTTTTGCCAATTTGTTTACGATGCGCTGACAGGAGAGAGAATAAGATGGATAGAGATAAGATGATAAAAAGTGGCTGGCTGCTGTTCGCATTTGTGCTGGCATTGTCTGCGATGCCAGAGCCGGCAGTGGCGCGTACAACGACAGCCGTAGATCAGGAACAGGATTCCTATGAGAAACTGGGGAAAAATAATGAGACGTTACCACAGGATTTCTCGGATGATGACCTGTATGGTCTGCCGGAACTGGCGGATGGCGAACAGAAGGACTATCATACGCTGCAGCTTCAGGTGACAAAGACAGATCTGCATGAGATCCGTCTTTCATGGAATGTTGTCAAGGATGCAGATGGCTATGAGTTATATGGGGCACGTTGTAATGCAAAGGGAAAACGCTACAGGGTCACACAGATTACAGATCTGGGGGCGCCGACGCTGACGGCATGGATGTGCACAGGATTGAAGAAAAACACGTATTATAAATTTGCCGTGCGTGCGTATCAGATCAAAGACGGACGCAAGACATATCTGGTACGCTCCAGGGCTGCACATGCGCCGACCAGCGGTGGCACATATGGATATATCCGGCAGGTAGATGTGAAAACGCCGGATGTGACAATGGCTGCTGGTGGCTCATATACGATCCGGCCGGTCGTAGACCGGAGTGGACTCAGACAGAACTTTCATAATACACTGCGTTACGAATCCTCTGACATTTCGGTTGCCACAGTAGATGAAAACGGTCGTATAAAAGCTGTTGGGAAGGGTCGTGCGGTTGTGTATGTGTATGCAACAAATGGCTGTTATGCGGTGGTTCGGGTCGTGGTCAGGTAGATTGATAAAAAATAGATGGGAAAATGATATCAGGCAGGCAAGTGCGACAATTATGAACAGTGAGGAGAATGCCAGACAATGAAATTTGTGACAATTACAAAGGAAAACCGGAACAAATATTTGCCGTATTTAGATGCAGATGCAGTGGAGCATATTGGCCGGGACTGTTATCACGCGATGGCACTTCAGATGAAGAATGACCAGCCGGAAGCGGTTCTTGTATGGAGAACCGAAGTGCAGGCAGATGGTACCGATGAGTCCAAGACAGCACATCTGGTCAGCTATTATGCCAGAAATAATGATTTTGGGCTGCCGCTTTTGGTTACCTGTGGTCAAAATTGTGAACGTGATGAAGTGACCTCTATATCATTTGAGTTTGATGGAAAAACGCAGGGGATAGATGAGGCATTGTTCGACATGCTGGGTTACACGTTGCAGCATTCGGCAGAGAGCAGCGATCTGACGCTTACTGTGGCAGATTTTCTGGCATTGCCGCTTTCACAAAAGGCACAGCTGCCGGAAAATGTCACATCCATTGGCGCGCTGACACTCAATCAGATGCGCAGGGGCATAGACAACTGTATCTACCGCAGACGCACCGGGATACTACCGGATCTGGCAATCCTACCGGTGAACTGGTTTGAGCCGGAGCTGTCCTCCTGTGTGTTGATTGATGGCAGGGTGTGTGGTTTGCTGCTCGTACATAAGCAGGTCTCAGATACGTTGGAGGCAGAACTCTTTTACGCGTCTGAACCTGCGGGCAAGCAGGATATGATCGGTATGATCAAGTATACAATCAGACATCTGGTAGCAAATTATCCGGCAGATACAAAAGTAGTGATCCATCGATGTAATGATGCGGCGCGGGTATTAACGGATAAACTGTTTCCGGGAAAGAAAGGTGTGCCTGTGATAAGTGGTAAAAAAGTGATCGGAGAGAAAAATGAGCAGAGTATGTAAGTGTTACCTGAAAAAGTACCTGCTGCTTGTATTGGTACTCGCTTTGGCAGCCGGTATACTGATAGCTCCGGATACGACAGAGGCAGGGGTATCAAAAGAGAAGAAGGATTATGGTGTATTTCTAAGTATCGATTCTTCTCAAATGAAAAAGCTGTATCCGTATAGATTGGTTGTGATCGATGCACAGTTTTTCTCAGCAGAGGATATCCGGACGCTGCACAAAAAGGGTGTGAAGGTATACACATATCTGAATGTTGGTTCGCTGGAAGATTTTCGCGATTATTATAAGGAATATGAACATCTGACAATCGGAGCTTATGAAAACTGGGAGGAAGAAAAATGGATCGATGTTTCTGATAAGGACTGGCAGAGCTTTATCGGAAAGCTGTCAAAAAAGCTGCACAAAAAGGGTGTGGATGGATTTTTTATAGATAATTGTGACGTCTATGACTATGCGGCAACGAGGGAAAGCTTTGGGGGACTGGTAAGGATTTTAAGAAATATCAGGAGTCTTGGAGCAGAGCTTGTGATCAACGGCGGAGATGTTTTTGTGACAAAATATAGAAACACATATGGATCTGCGCAGGATATTATGACTGCCGTTAATCAGGAATCCGTGTGGAGCAGCATCCGGTTTGATCAGGAAACCTTTGGAAAACAGACAAAAGAAACACGCGATTATTTTTCTGATTATGTAAAGCAATGTCAAAAAGATGGAATGGAAGTATATTTACTGGAGTATACAAAAGATAAAAAGCTGATCCGGCAGATCAGACAGTATTGCAGGAAAAACAAATTCCATTATTATATATCGGACTCGATTGAATTGGATTAGAAGGGGGGACTGGAACAAGTCATTTCATTGTGTGATAGGAAATTCCTACGAGCAGGATTCTTTTTTATATACCGATACGAAACAGGCTCACCCTTTGGACGGATGAGCCTGTTTTCATAGAAGTAGTAGTTTGTCATAACAGCTCTTCAGGTAATGCCTCAAAGAAAATATCTTTCCAGGCACGTTTTAGTTGTTTTTCATGAACCACATATGGCTGTACACCGATATATTTCGGAACACTATCACTAACGAGGGATTTGGCTACAGCCAGGGCAGCCGCTTTCCCCTGATCGTAAGGTCTTTGTGTGCTTAGCCCTTTGATATACCCCTCTTTCATTTTTTCTGCGATTTCAAAATCAAGATCAGTAGTAAATATAGCAATATCTGTCCGACCCAGGGTTTGAAGAGCTTTGATGGCAAGAAGCGCCGGACGATCCCAGCTTACATAAAGAGCATGTATATCGGGATGTTCCGTAATCATTTCCATACAGACCTTATAGGTGTTTTCGATATGGATAAAGCCTTTTCGTGCCGCAATTTCAATATTTGGGTATGATTCCCGCAGTATCTTTTCGGCTGAGTTATCGCGTTCCGTGGTACCATAGAACATGGCACCATGGATAATGAAGCCTACCTTTGCGTGGGGGGATGTTTTTAGATACTCACCTATCATGCGTCCGGTATTCGTACCGTTTTCACGTTCGTTGACGGAGATACAGGATACGTAATTGTTTCGGTTGAAATTCTGCGGCACACTGCTCAGGAAAATAAGCCGTGTCATTTTAGACAGCTCCTGAAACGCGGAGGCTGTTTGTATATCATCAGTCGGTATTGCTATCACGGCATCTGGCATCTGCATTTTGATACTCTCAAGCTGCATGTTTTGGAGTGCCGGATCAAAGTGGGCATCCATGGTAGATATAATATCAATGTCATACTGTTCTAATTCATCTCGTATCCCTTTTTGATGGAGAGCTGCCCATGCAGTTCCGGTATAATGGAAGGATACTGCTACATGGTAGTGTCCCTTTTTCAAGAGTGCTTTTTCTTCTTTGGACAGACAGATACTGTCTGGTGAAACAGCATGTTCGCCCAACGGTCCGTTGTCAATCATACGGGTGGAATCCCGCAGAATCAAATGGACATCCGCATAGCGTGTTAGCGGAGACGATGGAAGGTGATTGATCGTATCAAAAAGCGCCTGTGATGACATGGCTGCCATCTGGCTGATATTCCGGTGAATACAGGATAAAGGTGGAGCGGTCAGTTCACACCAAAGCATATCATCAAATCCAATGATAGAAATATCACGCGGACAGTCTTTTCCAAGTTCCCGGAGTGCTTTGAGAAGAAACATGGTCAGTCGGTTGCCGCCAGTAACGATGGCGGTCGGGAGATACCGATTGATACTTTTTTGTATATTCAGACTGATCATGTCATTTGTCTGGTACAGATTGATTTCTGCAATGCAGGAACTGTCCGGTACGCGATTGGTGCACTGCAGCGCTTTTTCATATCCGGCGATTTTGTCATGCTGTGCCAGACTGTCAGTTTTTTCAACCAGAAATAGTACGTTTTCATGTCCGCTTTCAAAAAAATAAGAGGTGGCAGTATAAAAGGCCTCACTATAATCAAATAAGATTCGAGGAGTAACATCGTCATAAATGTAACGTTCGATGCAAATAAATGGAATTCCGGCATCATAAAGAAAGGAATAGTCAGAAGGATTACTGCTGACAGGTGACAGGAAAATACCAATTGTTTTTGCGCTGGAAATCAGGTTTTTCAGTATACCTTGTTCTTCTTCCAGACTGTCGTTACTGACAGATATGTAAAACTGGTAGCCCTGATTGGTTGCGTAAGCCTGCAGAAGCTCACAGAGTTCACGGTAGAGCGCACTTTTGATATTTGGAAAAACAGCAACAATCTGGGAATTGCGTCCACTTCGGATTTTTTGAACCTTTTTTTTGATTTTTTCGGAATATCCACTTTCTTCAATGATGGCTTCGATTTTATTGACAAGCTCAGGACTCACGTATCGGGTGTGGTTAATGACATGCGATACGGTAGCGATGGAAACGCCGGCTTTCGCAGCAATTTCTTTAATAGTCATATAGTTTTCCTCCTGTTATGTATATATTGCTGATAAGCAAGGATTACGCATGTGTATATTTTTTTGATTAGTATAACACAAAATATAAATAAAAACGATAACTAAATTTACGTAAAAAATAAAAAGCGGATGTAGAATTGCATAAATAGACATAAAAAAGGATGATTATATTGCTGAAAATCGTGCAGATTGTATAAATACTGTTGACGAAATGAGTATAAATAGCTTAATATCTATCTATCAGATAGGAGCGCTCCTTCGATAGAATAATTTTACGTAAAAAACAAAACAAATGATACTTTAAATACAAGGGAGAATAAGGAGGATGAAATTCATGAAA
>ERZ1035006.471-NODE-471-length-32246-cov-9.209003_pt1 | contig 32246 bp, 35 predicted proteins | sample MGYA00520694_ERZ1035006 | MGnify/ENA primary metagenome ERZ1035006 (study PRJEB33766, sample SAMN09781746) | gut metagenome | biome: gut microbiome | host: Homo sapiens | place: Madagascar | study: EMG produced TPA metagenomics assembly of the PRJNA485056 data set... | reverse complement strand
TGATGAATTTGGATATGAAATAAAACTGCGGGAAGCCCTGACGGAAATATGGCTCATGCTTTTTGAACTCTCTCGTTCTATGCGTGAAAAGAAAGGGGAACATAACAAAAGCAACGATAAAATAAAGTTGATGATGATATACATTCATGAACATTATAGAGAAAAAATATCTATTCCGGAACTTGCTGCGGCAGCATATCTAAGCGAAAGGGAGTGTTATAGAGTGTTCCATGACTGTCTGCACATGACACCTGTAGAGTATATAACGGCTTACCGTCTGCAGGTTGCCTGTCAGATGTTGGCAAAGGGGAAGGAAGCTGTTACTGTTATCAGCCATGAGTGCGGTTTAGGGAGCAGCAGTTATTTTGGAAAAATTTTTCGGGAATATGCACATTGTTCACCTATAGAATATCGGAAAAAATGGCAGAATAGTGATAGGTAATGGCAGAAAAGAAATATTTTTCCTATGTCTTTTGCATTATAATGACACCTGTAAAGCAAATCAGTTATTTGCAGCAGGGAATCCATGCAGGGTAATACGTTATTTTGATACAGACAGGGAAAGGTGGCAGCATGAAGTATAAGCATATTGTTTTTGATATTGACGGTACTCTGATTGATACGGAATACGCTGTATTACATTCCTTACAGGAAACTATAAAGGGATTGTCCGGGAGAGAGATACCATGCTCTGAACTAAGATTTGCGCTAGGGATCACGGGGGCAGACGCTTTGAAAAAACTTGAGATAAAAGACACTTCCTATGCGATAGAATTATGGGATAAAAATGTGCGTAACTATACAAATACCATTAAGGTATTTGACGGAATCATTGAACTATTGAAAAATCTTCTAAGCATGGATTATGAAATGGGGATTGTCACCTCAAAGACAAGGGAAGAATTTACACATGATTTTTGTCCGTTTGGTATCAGTCATTATTTCAAAACAATCATATGTGCAGACGATACACAGGAACATAAACCCAATGCTGCGCCGATTTTGAAATATGTGGAATTATCAAAAACAGACCATAGGAAAGTGCTTTATATCGGAGACAGCAAATATGACAGTAAATGTGCGGAAAATGCGGGAATTGATTTTGCTTTGGCAGTATGGGGCAGTCATAATAAGCACATAAAAGCAGATTATTTTTTAGAAAGGCCTGCCGACCTGCTATCTTCAATCGGGAGTTGTGGAGAGTTAGCGTTATGATTAGAGAATTACAAAAGGATGATATAAATAAGGTTGCAGATATATGGCTGGATACAAATATAAAGGCACATAATTTCATCCCCGCCCAATACTGGAAAAGCAATTTCAAATCAGTAAAAGAAGCACTGTCACAAGCAGAGGTTTATGTGTATGAGTATGATACAGAAATACAGGGCTTTATAGGGTTAAATGATGAATATGTTGAGGGCATTTTTGTTTCTGGTGAAATGCAATCGCAGGGTATAGGTAAAATTCTGCTGAATTATGCAAAGGATAAAAGGAATAAGTTGTACTTGAACGTATACCAAAAGAACGCACGGGCAATATCTTTTTATAAGAGAGAAGGATTTGAGATTCAGCATAGTGGCTTAGATGAGGCTACCGGAGAAAAAGATTATGTAATGACATGGCAACAGAAATAAAAATACGACTTAATTATATATTTCAGATGATACAAGCGGGAATTTATGTTATACTGAATACGGTATCGACATCTGGATTCCCGTTTCTGTCTGTGGAAAGAAAGGACAAATGGGAAAAACATTAGATGAGTGGTTTGAAAAGTGGCTTGATACATGCCAGTGACAGGTAGGAGAGAATATGTATTCATTTCAGACACGTGTTCGCTATAGCGAATGTAACAATCATCATGAAGCGACGCTGACAGCGATGCTGGATTATCTGCAGGACTGTTGCACATTTCAATCGGAGGATCTGGGAATTGGCTTGGATTATCTGAGGGAACATCATGCCGCGTGGATTCTGAGCAGCTGGCAGATAGACATTCTGCGTTATCCTGCGCTGGGAGAACAGATAGAGATCAGCACATGGCCGTATGAGATGCGGGATTTTTTCGGACTGCGTAATTTTAAGATTGAAGATGCGCGGGGTGAGAGTATACTGAAAGCCAATTCGGTGTGGGTATGTGTGGATACGCAGACCGGCAAACCAATGCGGCCGTTACAGGAGATGCGGGACAAATATCCTCCGGAACCAAAACTGGAGATGGAATATCTCGGCAGAAAGCTGCCCAGGCTTCCGGAGGGGCACGCATGCAATCCAATCCGTGTGCCACATTATTTTATAGATACAAATCAGCACATGAACAATGCGAAGTATATATTGATCGGAGAAGAATGTATGCCGGACAATTATGAGGTTCACCGGATCTGGGCAGAATACCGAAGACCGGCGGTACTTGCAGATGTGATCTGCCCGCATGTATCGGAGGAGCCTTCCTGCACAGCCGTGAGTCTGTGTGATGAAGATGGAGCGGCATATGCCAACCTGCTGTTTTATGAACATGCAGGTGCAGATGGCTGCGCATAAAGTAAGTTAGGAGAACATATGAAATTAGGAGAATATCAGACACTGACCATTGTAAAAAAAGTAGCATTTGGCGTATATCTCGCTGAGAGCCGTGACTCGCAGGAAAAGGTATTGCTGCCAAAATCGCAGGTACCGGCGAATGCTGTACTGGGCGATTCAATGGAAGTGTTTTTATACCGTGACTCACAGGATCGCATGATTGCAACCTGTGCGAGACCGAAACTGACGCTGGGAGGACTGGCGGTATTGCGCGTATCACAGATTGGAAAAATCGGCGCATTTTTAGACTGGGGACTGGAAAAAGACCTGTTTCTTCCATATAAAGAGATGAATGGAAAGGTGCGTGAGGGAGATGAGGTGCTGGTGACACTCTATCTGGACAAAAGCTCCAGGTTATGTGCCAGCATGAAACATCTGTATGACAAGCTGGAAACGAATGCACCATATGAAAAAGGAGAGACTGTGACCGGCAGAGTCTACGAGTTTGGACATGATTTCGGTACATTTGTGGCTGTAGATGACCGGTATTCTGCAATGATCCCCCGCAGCGAGGATACGTCGGATCTAAAGATCGGGGATATGATCGAGGCACGCGTGACAGATGTAAAGGCAGATGGCAAGCTGGATCTATCGCGCCGCGCCAACAAGGAGACGCAGATGGATGCAGATGCGCAGAGAGTGCTGCGTGTCATAGAGGAATACGCAGGTGTACTGCCGTTTAACGACAAGGCATCGCCGGAGATCATTATGAGGGAGATGCAGATGAGCAAGGCGGCGTTCAAACGCGCGGTCGGCCGTCTGTATAAGGAACGCAGGATCGAGATCACGGAGAAAAGTATCCGCCTGTTATAAAATACAGGATGAGATTTGGATCAGGTATAAAAATGCCCACAGACACTTGCCTGTGGGCATTGATCATGTTGCTATTGTTTGGCAGGACGATTCATTTAGATGTAGAGATCTATGTTGCTTCCGATTGCTGGATTGACAGACAACTCCATCGCACGGATGAGTGCCTCGCCGCTGGACTGGCTGACATCTAACTGCTTGCTGAGCATGGCAACACCGATATCTGAAGGAGTGTCATAGCCGCCGACCTTTGTGGAAGTCTGATTCATCTGATATAACGCGGTTGAAGCAAGTGCACCTATTTCCATATGTATGCTCCTTTCTGTATGCTGTTGATTCACTGATTTCAAGACCTATGTTAATAGCAGTATAACACCACAACAAGAAAAGTGCAACGGTGGAAATATTTAACAACATCTAGTGGTTGACATAGTTACATAATCTTGCTATAATGGCACTGTAACAAATGTAACAAATTCGTAACAAATAAAAATAAAGTTGAAAGAATTATACGTTTGGAGGGTATTATGAACTATAGAGCATTACGAAGAACTACCTGCTGTGTAGCAAGCGCACTGACACTTGCAGCATGCCCGGTGAGTGCACAGGCAGCACCGATTGCAGGCGCGACAGGTTTTACTAACGTTAATGTGACATCTGAATTGACGGCGTCATCACCGACGTCAGGTATCTCTCTTCTGTTATCACAGTATCTGGCAGAGAATACCATGTCTTCTGATGTGGTAGCAAAGGAGACGACCGCTGTACAGACCGTTACGGCAGCAGAGAGCCGCGCCGTAGTGGATGAGACAGAGGGTGTGGTAGAGGAAGAAAAGACCCAGAAGAAAAAGAAAGTAATGATCGTTGCGGATGTAGAAGGATATGTAAATGTCCGTGCACGTGCAGATGAGGATAGCAAGGTTTTAGGAAAGCTCTATGATGAGTCTGTAGGAACCGTGTTAAAGGAAAAAGACGGTTGGTATAAGATTAAGTCCGGCAATGTAACTGGTTATGTAAAGGCTGACTATGTAAAGAACGGAACGAAGAAGCTGTTACAAAAGGTCGGCAGCAGAGTCGCTACGGTAGATACACAGACACTTCGCGTGAGAGAAAAGGCAAATGGTGATTCAAAGGTCATCGAGCTCGTGCCCGAAGGTGAAGAACTGACTGTAGTCAGTGAGTCAAAGAAAAAGCAGGGTTGGGTCAAAGTCACAGTAGAAGGTGGCGACGGATATGTATCCGCAGATTATGTTACTCTGACAACCCAGTACACATATGCAGAATCCAAGGAAGAGGAAGCACAGCGTTTGGCAGAGGAAGAAGCTGATCGTCTGGCAGCAGCTGCCGCAGCAGAACAGAGTGTTGCAGCGAACCAGAGCAACAGTTCGTCATCAAGCAGCGCTAGCAGCAGTAGTTCCTCATCAAGTTCATCAAGTAGCAGCTCATCATCAAGCAGCTCAAGCAGTTCGAGTGACCGCTCTTATAGTGCTCCGTCAGGTTCAAACGGACAGGCAGTTGCCAACTATGCATGCCAGTTCGTTGGCAATCCGTATCGCTACGGTGGTACAAGCCTGACAAATGGTGCAGACTGTTCGGGATTCGTTATGTCAGTATATGCAGCTTTTGGTGTATCACTTCCGCACTCATCCAGCGCACTTCGAAGTGCCGGATATGGTGTGAGCATTGATGAGATCCAGCCGGGCGATATTGTATGCTACAGCGGACATGTAGGTATCTATGCTGGAAATAACACATTAGTTCATGCAAGTTCACCGGAGACCGGAATCAAGTATACATCACCGATTACTTACAGAACCGTACTTGCAGTTCGTAGAATTTTCTAATATCTTCCAATAATATATGTATACGTCAGAGACTCCATGAAAAATGGGGTCTCTTTTTTCATTCATAGGAAATTCCTTCCTATGGATGAAAAACGCTCCGCAAGGATCGCACTGCGGCGGATAAGAAAGCTATTTATCATTATATTTATACTTTTACTTATATTTGATAAACACTTCTTTTGACCGCAAATTGTTACAATTATTACAAAAGGCAAATTGCACAAATCGACAGGAATCGAATAAAAAGTTGTACGAAACAGTGCAAAACTATTCAAAAGTTATCCACATTGCAAAAAACGATTTTATCAAAAAAAGTAAGTTATACACGAAGTTATTCACATTATCCACAGAAAATGTGACAAATTTTGCGGTTTACATAGTGGAAAAGGCGAACGGAAGTTTTGTGCATATGCAATAAATATGAGAAAACGGGCTGAAATTGTTGAAAAACGCTTGACTTTTGAGTAGTAAAAAAACTGTGGATCATGTCGGAATATGACGGAAATATGTCGAAAATTATCAGACATTTTCTGCTGGTTGAAAAAAGTATGTCATTCTGGTATACTATCCACGGATTCTAAAAAGATATAGGTGGCTTATGATTAAACAGATACAGATTTTGGGAATGACATTTCCGAACTATTCTCTGAGGGATGAGCTGCAGCTGGCGCAGGAGGCATTGCGCAGTGAACGGCTGTGTATGTTTCTGACAATGTCAATGCAATCACTGATGAAGGTGAGCAGCAGTGGTTCTGAGGAGGAAAAATCGTTTGTAGAACAGGCAGATCTGATTGTAGTCGAAGATCCGGAGATACTTAGCGTGGCTGGGATCACTTCCAACCAGCGCATCAGGGAAGCTTCGGAGCATTTGTTCTTTGCGGAACTGATGAAGCGGCTGCAGCGCGGACAGCAGCAGATCTATCTCGTTGCGTCTAAAAATGCAGCACTTGAAAAAATCAAGGAAATATTAGGAGAACGGTATGAAAAACTGCATATTGTCGGACAATATAGTATTGAAGAATATCCGGATGATCTGGATCGCATGATTAATGAGATCAATAGTGCCGCACCGGATGTCATACTGTCTGTTATGCCGACGCCCGGTCAGGAAGAATTTCTCATGAAAAACCGCAGCAAGCTGTTGGCAAAACTGTGGTATGGCCTGGGAGAGAACTATACTCTTCTTCTGGAGAAAAAAGGGTTTGGCTGGAAGATGAAGCGGCTGATTCATCTGGGTAGATTTAAGATGCATGTGAATCAATATGATGAGGAGGAAAAAATGTAGCATTTATGACGCGAATTCATAAAAAGAAAAAAGAAATAGCCAGAGACTATATCCTGCTGGCTGCAGGCACAGGTTTCATTGCACTGGCAGTGCAGGCTGTGTTTGATCCAATGGGAATGGTGAATGGTGGTTTTAGTGGACTTGGTATTATTATCCGCCGGATGACACTGGGACTGGTTCCGGGTGGAATCCCTTTGTGGTTTACAAATATAGCATTGAATCTGCCGGCGTTTCTTGTCGCGTGGTTTGTCATGGGCAGGGTGTTTGTGCAGCGGACAGCGATAGCGGCTCTGATGTTGTCAGCGTGGCTGGCTGTTCTTCCATCCGTTGATCTGGCAAAGGGAGATTATCTGCTTGCGGCTTTGTATGGCGGGTTGATCAGTGGTATAGGTATTGCGATGGTGTTCCGGACCGGCAACGCGACCGGGGGCACAGATCTGGTTGCATCGCTGCTGCATCGGAAATTTCGTAATTATTCCATTGCGCAGATCCTGCTTGTACTGGACGGAGCAGTCATTGTTGCCGGATATTATCTGGTGGGTGCCAGACCTGCGCTGTATGCGGTTATCTCTGTGGCGATTACAACAAAAGTATCCGATACGATATTGAACGGTATGAATGATTCCAAGATGATATTTGTGGTGTCAGATCATTCAGATGAGATCGCGGAGCATGTGCTGTATGAGATGGATCGTGGCTGTACAGCGATCCCAGCACAGGGAATGTATTCGGATGAGATGCGGAAAATGTTGTTCTGTGTTGTCGGTAAAAAAGAGGTTCTGGACTTTAAGGATTGTGTCAAAGAGCTTGATCCACATGCATTTGTCATTGTGACGGATGCAAATGAAGTACTCGGAGAGGGTTTTTTAGAATATTAGCATAAAAAATATAGCATTTCCTCTTTCCTTTTTTGGTGATTTGCCTTAAAATGAGATACACAAAGTCTTTCTGGCTCAGTTTTCTGCATTTTTTTATTGTGAAAAATGTCTAACAGAGCAGATGACATGAAGGACGGGAGGAGCCGATATGATATCAAACCAGATCTTGCAAAATACAATCGACGGATTGAAAGGTATTACGAGGAATGATCTGTGTGTCATTGACACAGAGGGCACAGTTCTTGCTTCGACATTTCCGGAGGCGGATGATTATATTGAGCCGGCGCTGGCATTTATGGAATCGCCGGCGGATTCGCAGGTCGTACAGGGATGCCAGTTTTTTAAAGTATTTGATGAGCACCAGCTGGAGTATGTGCTCTTAGCCTGCGGTGATACTGAGGAAGCATATATGTTTGGAAAGATTGCAACATTCCAGATCCAGAATCTGCTTGTTGCGTACAAGGAGCGTTTTGATAAGGATAACTTTATCAAAAACCTGCTGCTTGATAATCTGCTGCTGGTTGATATCTATAACCGTGCTAAAAAGCTCCATATTGAGATTGACGTCCCGCGCGCCGTTTTTATCATTGAGACGAACCGCGAAAAGGACGGAAATGAATTAGAACGCGTGCGTAGCATCTTCCGAGGGAAGAATCATGATTTCGTGACGGCGGTGGATGAGAAGAACATTATCGTGGTACGTGAACTGTTGGAGGGCGAAGGCTACGCAGAACTGAATAAGTCTGCAGAGGCGATCCGTTCTCTGTTTGTAGGCAGCGGCAATCCGGACGTACATATTGCGTATGGTTCGATTGTAAAGGAGATCAAGGAAGTATCGCGTTCTTATAAAGAGGCGCGTATGGCACTTGATGTTGGCAAGATCTTTTTTGAGGATAAGGATATTATTGCGTATGCGGCGCTTGGTATCGGACGGCTGATCTACCAGTTGCCGATTCCGTTGTGCAAGATGTTTATCAAGGAGATCTTCGGCGGCAGATCGCCGGATGATTTCGATGAAGAGACACTTGTGACGATCAACAAATTTTTTGAGAATAATCTGAATGTATCCGAGACTTCGCGTCAGCTATACATTCATCGTAATACACTGGTTTATCGATTGGATAAACTGCAGAAAAGTACCGGTTTGGATCTGCGTATATTTGAGGATGCTATCACGTTTAAGATTGCACTGATGGTCGTTCAGTATATGAAATATATGGAATCTATGGATTATTGACCGGTCAGTTAGGAGGTTCTATGATTCAGCTGGAACATGTGAGTAAATCTTTCTCACAGGGTATACCCGCATTGAATGATGTATCGCTCCATATTTCTGAGGGCGAATTTGTATTTATTGTAGGAGACAGTGGCTCTGGAAAGTCCACGCTTATTAAGCTGCTTTTAAAAGAGCTTGAGCCGACATCCGGAGATATCACGATTAACGGAACGAATATCCGCAAGCTGCCGCATCGGAAGGTACCGTACTTCCGTAGAAATGTCGGATGCGTCTTTCAGGATTTCCGCCTGCTCAAAGACCGCAATGTATATGACAATGTAGCTTTTGCGCAGCGCGTGGTCGGAGCGTCCAGCCGCAGCATCCGTCAGAAGGTACCGATGATGCTGTCGATGGTAGGGCTTGCGGCAAAGTACCGTTCGTTCCCCAGACAGTTGTCCGGCGGAGAGCAGCAGCGGGTAGCGATCGCACGTGCACTGGTCAACAATCCCCGTATTCTGCTCGCGGATGAGCCGACGGGAAATCTTGACAACAATAATGCGTGGGAGATCATGAATTTGCTGGAGCTGATCAATTCACGCGGTACGACAGTGGTTGTGGTCACGCATAACATGGAGATTGTGCGCGCCATGGGCAAACGTGTCATTGCGATTCAGAAAGGAACTGTCGTATCAGATTCGCTGACAGACAGTGTGGGTGGTGATGGCTATGAGAATTAGTACATTTTTCTATTCGCTCAAGCAGGGCATTAAAAACATATGGAGAAATAAAATGTTTTCACTGGCTTCTATCGCTACGATGGCAGCCTGTATTTTCTTGTTTGGATTATTTTTCTCGATTGTGACCAATTTTCAGGCGATGGTCAAGAATGCGGAGGAAGGCGTAGCAGTCACGGTGCTGTTCAAGGATGATGTGACACCGCAGCAGATTGCTGAGATCGGTGACAAGATCAAGGAACGTCCCGAAGTGGCGGCATACAATTTTAAATCTGCGGATGATGCATGGAAAGAGTTTTCGCAGGTATATTTTGAAGGCAATGAAGAACTCGCAGAGGGATTTGGCGACGATAACCCGCTGCAGAAGTCAGAAAGCTACGAGATCTATCTGAATGATGTGTCGATGCAGGATTCGCTCGTTACTTATCTGGAAAGTCTGCAGGGTGTGCGCGAGGTGCGCCGCTCAGAGCTTGTAGCGAATACGTTATCGGATTTCAATAAACTGATTGGTTATGTATCGGCAGGCATTATTATGATCCTGCTGTGTGTTGCGATCTTTTTGATCAGCAATACGGTGACGGTCGGTATCGCGGTCCGCAAGGAGGAGATCGGTATTATGAAGCTGATTGGAGCGACGGACTTTTTTGTACGTGCGCCATTCGTTGTGGAGGGAATTCTGATCGGCCTGATTGGATCGGCGCTGCCGTTACTGCTGTTATATTTCCTGTATAGCAGGCTGGTTGTATATATTATGGATAAGTTTAATTTCCTGAGCAGTATGTTGAGTTTCCTGCCGGTGAGCACGGTGTTCCGTACATTGGCACCTGTCGGTCTGATTCTGGGTGTCGGCATCGGTTTCGTGGGAAGTTTTACGACGATTCGAAAGCATTTGAAGGTATAGGTTATATATATGGATGACAAAGAAGAACAACTGCAGCTGTCCGAAGCACAACAGGCAGATGCAGAGGCGCTGCGTGAGGAGATGCACCGGATAGAGACGGAGAAAAAGAGCGCTTTTTATAAGGGGCTTACAGTTGGTGGATTGACGGTGCTTGCGCTGTGTCTGATTGTATTTCTCATTATTCCGATGGTGAGGATGAGCAAGACCAGAAAAGATCTGACAGACATGGCGCAGACGACTGCGGATGAGGATCGTACGGAGCTGCTGACCGCTGCGGTGCAGAGTAAGATTGAGCGGCTGGCGGCATCAATTCATACGTATTACTACGAAGATGTAGACGAGGATCAGCTCGTACAGGGGCTGTATAAGGGCTTGTTCGAAGGAATTGGTGATAAATATTCGGCATATTATACGCCGGAGGAATATGAGAGCATGATGATCTCTGCGACTGCTTCACTCAGTGGAATCGGGGCTGTATTACAGCAGAACCCAGACACTATGCAGGTGACAGTCAACCATGTCTATGAAGGCAGTCCGGCAGAAAAGGCCGGCATTAAAAACGGAGATGTCCTTGTACAGGTTGATGATACCCCGGCGACTTCCATGGAGCTGACAGAGCTGGTGACGCATGTCCGCGGAGAAAAGGGAACGATTGTACACCTGAAGCTTTACCGCAAAGGCAATCCGGGATATTTGGAGTTGGATGTGACACGTGACGTTGTGGATGTACCCACTGTGAGTGGTCAGATGTTAGACGATGGCATCGGCTATATCATGATCGCAGAGTTTGGGGAAAAGACAGGGACAGAATTCGCAGATGTAGTCAAAGAACTGAAAGGAAAAGGCATGACGTCCATGATCGTCGATCTCCGGGACAATCCGGGAGGCATGATCACTTCTGTGACGGATATCTTAGACCAGATTCTGCCGGAGGGTGTGACTGTATGGACAGAAGATAAAAACGGCAAGCGGACGGAATACAAGTCGGACGCTGCATGCATGGATGATCCGATGGCAGTGCTGATCAATGGAAACAGTGCGAGTGCATCCGAGATTTTTGCGGGTGCGATCCGTGATTATAAATATGGTACACTGATCGGTACGACATCATTTGGAAAAGGTATTGTGCAGAGTATCCGTAAGATGGCAGATGGCAGTGCATTTAAGCTGACAACGGCGAAATATTATACTCCAAATGGAGAGAATATCCATGGAGAGGGTATAGATCCGGATATTGAACTGGAATATGAATATCTCGATCCCGATGCGACAACGTATGATATGATGCAGGATAATCAGATCTTAAAGGCAATCCAAGTATTAAAGGATCAGAGTAACTATTCAGCACAGCCCGAAGCATTTACTGCTGAGGGCGTAAGAAAGTGATTCAGGAGTGCAAAATCCCATCGGCGAAGCCGATTCTCATGGATTTTGCATCGTAACTGTGAGGGTACTGAACAGTTACGGATCAGAAATAAAACCGATTATGGATGCATGGGACAGAGTCCTGTATGGGATGTTGATAAGACAATCAAAATAAGAAAGTAGGTGACATTTGTGGTAGAATTAGACCAGTACCGGTTTTTATTAAATACGTGGAAAGAACCACTGATGGAAGTGAGGGATGCACTTTGACTTAGCAAATAAGTCAAAGCGTATCGAAGAACTTGAACGGGAGATGGAAGCCCCTGATTTCTGGAATCAGACAGAAGTTTCCCAACAGAAGATGAAGACATTGAAGAGCCTCAAAGACGATATTGAGACGTATCACAATCTGGAGACACAGTATGATGATATTGAGACGTTGATTATGATGGCTGAGGAGGAAAATGACACTTCTCTCATTCCCGAGATTGAGGAAGCGGTCGCCGCTTACCAGAAGACCTATGACACGATCCGTATCAAGACGCTGCTCTCCGGTGAGTTTGACGCAGATGCGGCAATTGTATCGCTCAATGCGGGTGCTGGTGGTACGGAGTCGTGTGACTGGGCATCCATGCTGTACCGTATGTATACGAGATGGGCAAATGATAAGGGATTCTCATTAGAAGTGCTGGATTTCCATGAAGGAGACGAGGCAGGTATCAAGTCGGTGACTTTTCAGGTCAACGGTGAGAATGCATATGGTTATTTGAAATCAGAGAAGGGTGTACACCGTCTGGTGCGTATCTCGCCGTTCAATGCTGCCGGGAAACGTCAGACTTCCTTTGTGTCCTGCGATGTCATGCCGGATATCGAGGAAGATATCGATATTGAGGTAAGGGATGAGGATATCCGTATCGATACTTACCGTTCGAGCGGAGCGGGTGGACAGCATATCAATAAAACATCCTCTGCAATCCGTATTACGCATTTTCCGACGGGTATTGTTGTGACCTGCCAGAATGAGCGTTCACAGCATATGAATAAGGATAAGGCGATGCAGATGCTGAAGGCGAAGCTGCTCATGCTGCGCCGGCAGGAGAATGAGGAGAAAGAGGCACAGATCCGTGGAGAGGTGACGGAGATCGGCTGGGGAAACCAGATCCGGTCCTATGTCATGCAGCCGTATACGATGGTCAAAGACCGTCGGACCGGTTATGAGACCGGAAATGTAGATGCGGTACTTGATGGAGATCTGGATCCGTTTATCAATGCATATTTAAAATGGCTTTCACAAGGGGCTGTTATGGCGCAGGACGAATAAAGTCTTGCGTCATTTGCGTTCTTGTGGTATTATCTTTCAGGTGAGCACAAATGTATTTGCGTGACAAACACAGGAGCGAATGATGACAGAAAAGACAAATTATTATGTGCTAAAGGAAAAGGCCGTGCCTGACGTCCTGCTTCGTGTCGTGGAGGCAAAACGCCTGCTGGAGTCCGGACGGGTAGCTTCGGTACAGGAAGCGACAGAGCGCGTGGATATCAGCCGCAGTTCTTATTACAAGTACAAAGAAGATATTTTTCCTTTTCACGATAATGCGAAGGGGCAGACAATCACGATGGTCATTCAGCTGGATGACGAGCCGGGGCTGTTATCGGCAATCTTGAAAACGATTGCGGAGTCGCATGCCAATATTCTGACGATTCATCAGAGTATACCGGTCAATGGGATTGCATCGCTGACGCTGAGTGTGGATATTCTGCCGGAGACAACCGATGCGAACCGTATCATGGAGCGTATCGAGCAGCAGGATGGTGTGCACTACTTAAAAATACTTGCGAGGGAGTAAAAGACAAATGGTAAAAGTAGCAGTTATGGGATACGGAACGATCGGTTCCGGTGTGGTAGAGATTTTAGAGAAGAACAGGGCACGGATCAAAAAGACTTCAGGAGAGGATCTTGAGGTAAAATATGTGCTGGATCTGAGAGAGTTTGAAGGCGATCCGATCCAGAGCAGGATCGTGCATGATTATCAGGTGATCGCAAATGACCCGGAGATCAGCGTTGTTGTAGAGACGATGGGCGGCGTAGAGCCTGCATATACATTTGTAAAGGCGATGCTTACGGCTGGCAAGCATGTGACGACCTCGAACAAGGCATTGGTGGCAGACAAAGGAGCGGAGCTGATTGCGCTTGCGGCAGAGAAGAATGTGAACTTCTTATTCGAAGCGAGTGTAGGCGGTGGTATTCCGATTATCCGCCCGCTGATGAGTTCGATCACCGGGGACGAGATCGTTGAGATTAGCGGTATCGTCAATGGTACGACAAACTACATGCTGACCAAAATGACGAATGAAGGTCTGGCATTTGATGACGTATTAAAAGAGGCGCAGGCAAAAGGCTATGCGGAGAAGGATCCGACTGCAGATGTCGAGGGTTATGATGCGTGCCGCAAGATCGCGATTCTCACGTCGCTTGTATGTGGACAGCAGGTAAACTATGAGGATATCCATACCGAGGGTATCACCAAGATTACACCGATAGATATCATGTATGCAAAGGAGATGGGACGTGCGATTAAGCTGCTTGCCATGAGCCGGCAGACAGCAGGCGGTTATGTGGCGATGGTAGCACCGTTTTTGATTCCGAAGGAGCATCCGCTGTATAATGTCAATGATGTATTCAATGCGATTTTCGTCAAGGGAAATATGCTTGGAGATTCGATGTTCTATGGCAGCGGTGCCGGCAAACTGCCGACCGCGAGTGCGGTAGTCGGGGATATCGTAGATATTGTCAAGCACATGCATACACATATTATTCTGAACTGGGATGCCGAGCCGGTCAAGCTGGCTGACTATAAGACCAATGAGACACGTTTCTTCGTGCGCACGAAGGCATCTAAGGAAGAAGTTTCACGTACATTCGGCAGTGTGGAATTTGTGGATATCGAGGAGCTGGCAGACGAGATCGGATTTGTCACAGCGACGATGTCAGAAGCAGCTTATGAGGAAAAAGCAGCTGGATTATCCAGCGTATTGCAGATGATAAGATTTAATTAATATGAGAAAAAGTATAATGGCGGCACTGGTGCTGAGTATGCTGTTTATGTGGGTACAGCCTGCGTATGCAGTAGAAAATGCACCGCAGACGCTGATAACAGAAAATCCTTCCGATCAGGTAAACGGATCAAATGAGGGAGAAAAGACTGAACCAGAAACAGGAACTGAATCAGATGATCAAGAAAAGGCTGAACCGGGAACAGACTCAGGGGACGAGTCTGAGCCGGAACAGGAAAAACCGGAGCCGCTGCCGGTTCCGGGAAAGATCAGGAATCTGTATACGACTTGCCAGTCTAAGCAGTGTGTGTTGCTGCAATGGCAGGCAGATAAGCATGCAAAGTATTATAAGATCTATCGGAAATCAGAAACAGGAAAGTATCAGTTGCTGAGTGAGACAGCCGAGCCGGAATACACGGATCGGACCGTAGAGTGGGAGAAAAAGTACCATTATAAGATCGTGGCAGTGAATGCGGAGCACAAATGGGGAACACCGGCAGAGATTGCCTATGAACCGAAGCAGATCGTTTGCCTGACTTCGCAGAAGTACAGTTATGCACAGATGAAAAAGGATCTGCATGGGCTGAAAGCCTTGTATGGTGATTATTGTGAGCTGACGGAGCTGGGAACAACCGTGCAGGGAAGAAAAATCTATGACATGGCAATCGGTGCTCCGGATGCGAAGAAATCACTGCTCGTTGTATGTACGCTTCATGCCAGGGAGTACATAGCTTCCGTGACAGCGATGCAGCAGATCGAGCATTATCTGCAGAATTATAATCGTTCCCTGAATGGAAAGTCGTGTAATAAATTATTTTCCGACTTACAGATCCATTATATTGTGATGGCAAATCCGGATGGTGTGACGATCTCGCAGACGAAGAATCCACGATGGAAATCAAATGGGAGAGGCGTAGATCTGAACCGTAATTTTCCGGCAAAGAAATTTATCGTAGGTGGAAGTCGGGGATCGGAAGGCTATAGTGGGCCGCATGCGCTCAGCGAACCGGAGAGTCAGGCTGTTGCCAATCTTACAAAACGACTGAAGAAGCAGCAGTCGCTGGCAGGAGTGGTGAATTATCATGCGATGGGACAGATTATCTTTGGAGACTGCTCGCAGAAAGCGCTCGCCTCAGATACGAAGAAGATGTATGATATATCTAAAAAATACACTGGGTATTCCTCGGCTGGCGGATACAGCAGCGGAAGCGGTAAGCCATCTCCGGGAGGATCTTACCGGGAATATGTGATGCAGCAGCTGCACATTCCGTCGATCACGATAGAGCTGGGCAGCACGATAGCGCCATGCGCATTCTGGGAGTATCGCGGTGTATTTGAAAAAAACAAATATGTAGTGTTTGATATTGCATATGCATTAAAATAGATGGAAAGCAAAGGGACTGTACATCAATTACTGGTTGTTCGGCCGGAAGGCTGAACGGTTACAGCTGGGCAAATTGAAAACGGAGGATTGCTTGTAACTGTACTATTAATTTTATATAATTGAAAATTATATAAGGGAATCAGGGAATCCTGCCAGTTACAACTGCAATAGAGTAAAATAGGTTGAAAGAAAAAGAAGCGTCCATGATTTTTGAGAATCATGAAACGCTTCTTTTGATATTTATACTTTATGCTACATAATCCGGCAGAATTTTCAATACCAGCCCGGAAGGATCAGATGCGGCTTTTTCATCAAGCTGCTGTAGGACGCTGCAATCCGGGCGGCAGTTCTGGCAATCTCCAAAAGGTTTTTCTTCGTAGAGTTGTCGCTGTCCGTATAGGGATTGACCTTGTTCTTGTCATAGACTATCACAAAGTCGGAGAAATGCCCTACATTCCAATGCAGTTTTCCGCCCTCATATCTTGTGGCAAGCCATTCCATGTCGCCCGTATCACTCACATACAAAGCATGGAAAGCAGATGCCTGATGACCGGCAGGCACAGGAAATGGGATGGATAGGGTAGCCACGCCGCCCTCAAAGTCGGAAATACGCTTGTTACCGGTCACGCACAGCAGATACACTTCCATACCACCGTGAACATTCAGCCCGGCGATTGCCGTTTTCTGTGTGTGATTCAGCTGCGCTGTTCCTGCGTCATCCAAAACGAGCCGGACCAAGCTGCCCTTCGTCTGGTTTATAATGGCCTGCATGGTTTTAGCGTCCAGCGTTACCGTTCCATGCCGGAACACAACGGCAAGAGACACCGCATCATTGTGGGCGTGTTCCGCGGCATTTACAATGACCTTGATGCTGTTTGTGGGCAGGTTTACCCGGTCAATGTCCAGGTTCAGCCCACTTAGGTCGATCTTTACAATGCCTGTCGTGCCGATCACCTTTTTCAATTCGGCAGGGTCGATCTCGGAAATGGTGGCAGTTGTTCCGTTAATCGTCACGGTAATGCGTATCGTTCCTGCCTCACCGGATACGGGAATCGTAGTCGAAGTAGTCGGGGCTGCGCTGCCGGAGCTGCCGCCTCCGCCGCTTGATGCCCCACCGCCTGACTTCTTTTCAAAAATTGCTTTTACAGTTACGTTGTCCGCCGGCATGGTAAACCTGTTGTTGCTGATCGTCACACCGCCGGAGACGGTCTGCCATTCCTTCAAGTGATAGCCGCTGTCTGGCGTAGCGGTCAGGGTGATTTCCTCGCCCTTCGCCGCGGAGGCAGGAGCAGCAGATGCGGAGCCGTTTCCATCGTCTTCTACGGTCACGGTGAATTGCAGGTGAGCAGCTGAAACGCCTTCGGCAACGGTGCCGCTCTCGCCGTTGATGAGCGTGCCGTTGAATGTGCCGCCGGTGATGGCTCCGTTGTTGACGACGGTGCCGGAGAACGTGCCGCCGGTGATGGTGCCGTTGTTGTTGACGGTGCCGTTGAACATGCCGTTTTCAATGGTGCTGCCGGGATGGACGGTCACTGTGCCATTGAACACAGTCCTGCCAGAGCCTGTGCGTGTAATGGTGCAGGGACAGTCCTTGTCATCTCCGAGTATCACATCGCCGTTGACAGAACCGCCGTTGGCGTAAAGATTCCCATATCCAGACCAAGTGCTGCCGGTGATGTATAGCCCGATTCGGTTCGGCGCACTGCCTTGATCAATGCGCGCATCTCCATCTAAAATGATCTCCTTTACAGTGTCGGTGCTCACACCGCCGCCATAGCTCGAGGGCAAGGCGTTGGAGCGTTCCGCGCTGCAATCCATAACACTGGCATTGCCGGACATGGTGAGCGATGCATTGTTGCTCATACGGATGCCTCCGCCCTGGGCTGCATAGTAACCCTCTCCATCTCCGACTGCTTTGCATCCCTCAATCACGGCGTTGTCGGACATGGAAAGGTTGCTGCTGGAATTTACATTCACGCCGCCACCATGTCTTGCGGTACAGCCGCGGATGGCGGCATTATTCTCCATGCTGAGCTCGCCATAGATCCAGATGCCGCCACCATCTTCTTTGGCGCGGCAGTCGCGGACGAGCGCCGTGCCGCTCATCTCGATCTTCGCGATCATATTACCATTCCAGTTGCAAAAAATACCCCCTCCGGACATTGCGGTGCAGCCGACAATATTGCCGCCGGTCATGGTCAGGGTCAGCGTGCCGTTTGTGACGTAAACGCCGCCACCGTAGTCCACTGCAGTGCAGCCGACAATATTGCCGCCGGTCATGGTCAGCTTGCCACGCTCCGAGATGTATACGCCACCGCCGCAATAACAAGGGAACTGCGCAGTTCCAGTGTTCTCGGACGCCACGCCGCCGGTGATGACGCCGCCAGTGACAGTTTTTGTACCGTTGGTTTCGTCCAACACCCACAGCCCGTCATTCTGCGGTGTAAAATGATGTGGTTTAGATGGCTCGCTGTCTTTGATGGTCAGGTCACCGCTGCTCTCGACCTTGATAATGCTTTTTTTAGCTGTCATTTGCAGCACAAAACCGTTCAAATCCAGTGTTACCTTGCGGTTGACCGTCAGTGTATCATTGATTTTTATATCTGCCGTCAGCTTAATCATGGAAATATTGGTATCTGCCAGTGCGGCAGTCAATTCACTATCCGTAGGAACTTCCTTTTCCGTTTCTGCCGCCGATGCAGGCACAGTAATCAAAAAAAGTGCCATACAAATACTTAGCAGCGCCGCGTAAATCCATTTTCTCTGTGTTCTCATTGTCTTTTCGCCTCCCATTGTTGTGGTATATCTTTCAGTTCCGTGTCTTGTTTCTGGTGCTCTCTTTTTCTGAACCTGATACATACTGCGGTAATCACGACTGCCGCAGTAAAGGAAATGACCGCCACCAGTACATAGCCGCCCACACCCTCGTGCAGCAGGATCGCGCCGTACATTCCCGCGGCGTCTATGGGCTGTCCCTGCACCATCATCCCTACCGTCCCTATCAGGGACAGGAACAGCAGGACGCATAGTGTGGACAGACGATGGACACGCTGCAGTGCCTGCCGCCGGCGGTGCACCGCCATTCGCTGCTTCACCAGTGCGACGCGCTTTTTTGTATCGTACATACACGCAACCCCCCTTTCTGAACACGCAGTTTAAAGAACCTTTTATAAAGAATCTTTTATAAAGAACCTTTCACTTATATAGGTACAAAAATCTGGAAAAACTCTCACCCCAAAATTAAATTTTTTCAAAAAAATCGGGAGCCGCCAAAAGACAGCTCCCAAAGCAAAAATGATACTACGTTGTCAGACGGCGGGCAATCAGCTTTCCCGCTGTCAGAATCAGCACTGGCAGAAGATAGGCGATATACTGCACCGCGCCGCCGTAGGCGATCAGCAGATTGTAAATCGCGTGAAAGGTGATGGCCGCTCCCAGCAGACCGCAGGTGCCGGCGATCTTCAGCCATGCCCGCTGCCACACATACGCGAGCCCAACGCCGACGATGGCTCCGCAGATCACGTGCATCGCGCCTGTTCCGATACCACGGAAGAAAATAAAGGAAAAATGACCGGCACCGTTTTGAATCAGATAGCAGATGTTTTCAAAGGTGGCAAAGGACAGGGCGGTGATCACGGCGGCGCTTTTGATCTGCTCCGCTTTTGGCTCAAATACCAGAAGATAAAAGAGCAGTGGTAGGAGCTTCATCACTTCCTCCACCACCGGGGCGATCTCCGCAGCAGCGGCAAAGGTGTCCGCACGATAAAGCGCAGTGAAAAAGGTATTGATGTAAGCAGAGAGCAGACATGACCCCATACCCACAAGGCAGAACAGAAAGACCCTTGCCTGCCGTTTTCCCATGCACAGGGCGGCGATCAGCAGGGGTGATGCCATACAGATAAATACATTTTCAATATATGTCATGACTGCACCGCCTTTCCGGTGGCGGGCAGCAGGGCGGACAGGCAGAAGGTCAGCAGAAGATCCAGCCAGAAGCTGGGATGGAAAACGCTACTGCCCGGCCAGAGGCATCCGGTGGTCCAAAGGGCATATTCCGCCGCCACATAGCACAGTACTCCGATGTGAAAATATCGCAGATCACGCGCGGCTTTGGTCTGCGCCTGAGCGTAAACAAGTCCCCGGATCGCATGATAGGAAACAACGGTCATCATGCCGCACCAGAGCAGATTAGAGAGAATATCCCCAAAGGTACAGTAAAATATGCACAACGGAACTCCGATCAGGGGGGCAATCAAGGCTTTCCGGCACGGAAAACCCCGTTCCTTTGCAGAAGAAAGGGTGTATTGCAGGATATGGAGAAAAATAACGCCTGCCACCCAGCCAAACTCTGACACATAAAAGATCGGCGGTGTTTCTGAGAATAAAAGAAGATACAGCGTCCAGTATAGGGAGCCGAGCGTGAAGCAGCCATAAAAGCAGGTCAGCAGGAAATATGCCTGCGAACGGCTTTTCAGATACCGGACACCACTCAGGCAGAAGCCCAGCAGGGTGACGATAAATTGCAAAAGGTTACTGACGAGTTCCATCCGCATGCTCCTCCTTTTGCTCTGCTGGCTGTTCCTCGTTGTTCAGCAGGCGGATACGGAAGCATAAAACCGTCACGCACACACCGAGAACAAAAGCGAGCAGCCCGATCACGATATACCCAGATGCGCTGCTGCCGCCTAACATCGTTGCCGTTGTTTCAAAGCCTGAGGACATGCCGGACTCCGTTTGACCGACCATGCCGGGCATGGCAAGAGACATGCCAACGATCAGTGCCAGAGCTGCCGCCGCGCCGGAAACGGCGGCGATCCGCCCGCGCCGCAGTCTTTTTTGACGCTCTTTTTCCGCGATCCGATGTTTTACTTCTGTGATTCGTTCCTCATGGCTTCGCATTGGTGATCCCCTCCCGTTCCAATAATCCGCGCAGGCGCTTTTTTCCACGGTACACGATATTGGTGATCTGCTTTTCACTTTTTCCCATGACCTTGGCGGTCTGCAGGTAGCTCATGCCTTCAAAATAAGTCAGATAAAGAGCCTCGCGATAATCCGGGGTTAATTCAGCCATGCAGATATGCAGGAGCTGATTCCGTTCTGTTGTCCGGACGACTTCTTCCACCAGTGCTTGTCCGTCTGGTTCTTCGGTCATGCCATCAAGACTGAAGAAAACCCGTCGTCTGCTTTTGCACCGCAGCGCCATGTGCCGCGCCGCCTTGTATAGGTAAGCTTTAAAGCCGCCGTCCCGGATCCGTGGTTTCTTTGTGAACAGATAGGAAAAGACTTCGATCATCAGATCCTCCGCTTCGTGAACGTCATGCAGATAGCCGTTGATGTATAAGGTCAGCGGGTCGCCATATGTTTTCATCAGGGCTTCAAGCCCTGCTTCATCACCGCGTAAGTATTGCCTGTAAAGTTCTTCATCGCTGGGCATGCCGTTCACGTCCTTTCCGCCATGTCATTCCTGCTATCAGCAATTGGTATCTTTCACTATGGATACGTTATGCCACAGCATCCACATTCGCCCCGATCTGGTTCATCGCTTCGATCGCCCGCTGATTCTGCTGATAAGGGTTCTCCTTGGAATAAGCGATAGCAGTGCGCGTCTCGCCGCCGGATACATAGGTCGTGCCGCATTCCGGGCAGACGGCAGTTTTTAAGGTGACACTCACAGAACGGACTTCGCCATCACCTTTTGCTGCTTTTTCATAGGCATTGCTCACATGCTGCAGCTCGTGGGCGCGTACTGTACCGGCAGAAGCCTGCGGTGAGATATGACCGGGTGCCTTGAAGGAGACATCACCCTCATCCGAGCCGTCCTGATATTTGCGTGACTTGCATGTCTGGCATTCGGCTGGGGAGGATTTACGCCCCTTTTTGACGGTGTCATCCTCGGGATTGCCGGTTTTTCGGTGCGGCTTGCCGGTCTGTGTGCCGTCGATGTTCGTCTGACTGGTCTGCCGGTTTGCGTTATTTTGTATGCTGTAGGACTGGTAGGGGCTGGAATAGCGATAGCCGTAACCGGTTCCGTAGCTGCCGATTGAGAGATAATCTGACATGAATGTACCTCCTTGTGTAAAAATATGCGAAACTATAAAACAGCCACTAATAAAACATCTTTGAAACGGTGTCACAATATGAATCATCTATGCGACCATTATACAACACAACCAAAGACCCTTGAGGATGAACTGTACGTGGCAGGCAGATACCGCTTCTAAATATAAGTATATATAACTATCATATCATGTGGCGTGCAATAGTTCAACACGGCTTGCCAGGAAGTTTGCGTTTGAGGTATAATAAGTGAGTCGTGCGCTGCAGAGGAAAATCTCTGCCGCATGATAGATGGCTGTGAGGGAGTTTTCACCGAATGGCAGGATGAGAGAAAGGAAATAAGTGTAATGGATATTATCGCTACAATCGCAGCGGAACTTGGCGTGCGCAAAAATCAGGTGGACGCTGCTGTAAAATTAATAGACGAGGGAAATACAATTCCCTTTATCGCCCGTTACCGAAAGGAAGCAACCGGGGCATTGAATGATGAACAGCTGAGAAATCTGTTCGAACGGTTGAACTATCTGCGTAACCTCGAGGAAAAGAAGCAGCAGGTGCTCGCGACCATTGAGGAGCAGGGTAAGCTGACACCGGAGCTGCGCCAGCAGATCCTGGATGCGCAGACACTGGTAGTTGTGGAGGATCTGTACCGTCCGTACCGTCCGAAACGCCGTACGCGAGCAACGGTGGCCAAGGAGAAAGGGCTGGAGCCGCTTGCCAACATTTTGCTATTGCAGATGACGAAGAAGCCAATGCTGGAGGAAGCAGCCGCTTTTGTGAATGCGGAAAAGGAAGTGGCGACCGCAGAGGACGCGCTCTCTGGTGCACAGGATATTGTGGCAGAGATGGTCGCGGAGGAAGCTGATTACCGTATCCGTATCCGTGAGCTGACGACAAAGAAGGGCATCCTCCATTCGACAGCCAAAGATCCGCAGGCGGGGAGTGTCTACGAGATGTACTACGATTTCACAGAGCCGGTTGCAAAACTTGCAGGACATCGCGTACTCGCGCTGAACCGTGGAGAGGCAGAGAAGGTACTGAGTGTCAAAATCGAGGCTCCGCAGGAGGATATTCTGCGTTTTCTGGAAAAACAGGTCATCACGCGGGATAATCCAAATACGAAACCGGTGCTGCAGGAGACGATCGCCGACAGCTATGACCGGTTAATCGCGCCTGCGATCGAGCGTGAGATCCGCGCCGATCTGACGGAAAAGGCAGAGGATGGAGCGATCAGTGTATTTGGCAAGAATCTCGGACAGCTTCTCATGCAGCCGCCGATCGCCGGAAAGGTCGTGCTCGGCTGGGATCCGGCATTCCGTACCGGCTGTAAGCTCGCGATCGTCGATGCGACCGGAAAGGTGCTCGATACGAAGGTGATCTATCCGACTGCGCCGCAGAACAAGGTCGAGGAATCCAAAAAGATCTTAAAGCAGCTGATTGATAAATATGATGTATCACTGATCTCTGTCGGAAACGGCACGGCATCCAGAGAGTCCGAGCAGATCATCGTTGAGCTTTTAAAAGAATTGAAAAAACCGGTGCAGTATGTGATTGTCAATGAAGCTGGCGCATCTGTGTACTCTGCGAGCAAGCTGGCGACCGAGGAATTCCCCAATTTTGATGTGGGACAGCGGAGCGCGGCATCGATCGCAAGACGTCTGCAGGATCCGCTGGCGGAGCTGGTCAAGATCGATCCCAAGGCAATCGGTGTCGGGCAATATCAGCATGACATGAACCAGAAGAAGCTTGGAGAAGCGCTCGGCGGAGTGGTGGAGGATTGTGTAAACCGTGTCGGCGTGGATCTGAATACCGCCAGTGCATCGCTGCTCGAGTACATCTCAGGTATCAGCAAGGCAGTGGCGAAAAATATTGTCACCTATCGAGAGGAAAACGGCCGCTTTATGAGCCGTAATGAACTAAAAAAGGTGCCGAAGCTCGGACCGAAAGCGTTTGAACAGTGTGCAGGCTTCCTGCGCATCAGAAACGGCAAAAATCCGCTCGATGCGACGAGTGTCCATCCGGAGAGTTATGGCGCGACAACGCTGTTGTTAGAAAAACTCGGCTACGGCAAAAATGACTGGCAGCCCGGACAGCTCGCCGGATTATCTAAAAAAGTGGCAGATAAGAAAAAACTGGCACAGGAGCTGGAGATTGGCGAACTGACCTTAAACGATATCTTATCCGAACTGGAAAAACCGGGCAGGGATCCGAGAGAGGATATGCCGCGTCCGATTCTGCGCAGTGATGTGCTGGAGATGAAGGATCTGACACCGGGCATGGTATTAAAGGGTACCGTGCGAAACGTCATCGACTTTGGTGCGTTTGTGGATATCGGAGTGCATCAGGATGGGCTTGTACATATTTCACAGATCTGTGACCGCTATATCAAGCATCCGCTGGAGGCTGTTTCGGTCGGCGATATCGTAGATGTGAAAGTGCTTGATGTGGATCTGGAAAAGAAGCGGATTGCGTTGACGATGAAAGGAATTTAGAGTACACTTTATACATAAAGACAAGAAAGGATGCAGCCCCGGAAATCAGCGGCTGCAACAGGGACAAAGCTATGGCAAACAGATTTGTGTTAAATGAGACCTCTTATCATGGAGCAGGTGCGATCGAGGCAATTGCGGATGAGGCAAAGGGAAGAGCATTCAAGAAGGCATTTGTATGTTCTGATCCGGATCTGGTAAAATTCGGCGTGACCCAGAAAGTGCTGGATGTACTTGAGAAAGCCGGACTCGATTATGAATTATATTCAAATATTAAACCGAACCCTACGATCGAGAATGTACAGTCTGGTGTGGCAGCGTTTCAGGCAGCAGGTGCTGATTATATTATCGCTATCGGCGGTGGATCATCTATGGATACGGCAAAGGGTGTCGGCATCATCATTGCAAACCCTGATTTCGCGGATGTCCGCAGTCTGGAAGGTGTTGCTCCGACGACGAAGAAGAGCGTACCTATCTTCGCTGTACCCACAACTGCAGGTACGGCAGCAGAGGTTACGATCAACTATGTCATCACAGATGTAGAGAAAAACCGTAAGATGGTATGTGTAGACCCGAAAGATATTCCGGTCGTAGCATTCGTAGACCCGGATATGATGTCATCTATGCCGAAAGGACTGACCGCAGCTACTGGAATGGATGCGCTGACACATGCAATCGAGGGATACATTACGGCAGGTGCATGGGAGCTGTCTGATATGTTCCATTTGAAGGCTATCGAGATTATCTCAAAGAGTCTGCGTGGAGCAGTAGACAACACCAAAGAAGGACGCGAGGGAATGGCTCTGGGACAGTATGTCGCAGGTATGGGCTTCTCAAATGTAGGACTTGGTATTGTACATTCTATGGCACACCCTCTGGGAGCGCTCTATGACACACCGCACGGAGTGGCCAATGCGATTATTTTACCGACCGTTATGGAGTACAATGCAGAAGCTACCGGCGAGAAGTACCGTGAGATTGCACGTGCCATGGGTGTAGCGGGCGTAGATGCCATGAGCCAGGAAGAATACCGCAAGGCTGCTGTAGATGCTGTCAAGAAGCTGTCAGCAGATGTTGGAATCCCGGCAGACCTGAGTGAGATCGTTAAGAAAGAGGATATCCCGTTCCTGGCACAGTCTGCATATGATGATGCATGCCGTCCGGGCAATCCGAAGGAGACCAGTGTAGAAGATATTACCAAGTTGTATGAGAGTCTGTTGTAATTTAACAGGACAGAGCTGGCAGACAGTTGTTATATAGCTACTGTTCACAGGTAGGCATTTTCTGAACTGAAAATGCCGTATGATACAGTGGTGGTAGCAGATTTTGCCGATTTGGAATGCGAAGCATCGGCAAAATCCGTTACTGGAACGAGGTACGAGTGAACAGTAACGTTATATACAAAAAAGGAAAGAGGGAGCATCCCTCTTTCCTTTTTTTTTCAGAAATGTTATACTTACCATAAGTATGTATGTAATTAAGGAGCGAGTACATGAAAAAAATAGAACTGGATGTAACGATGACGTTCGAAGATATGTATCGGTTTAATCTGTATCATGTGTACCATAATTCACAGGGGATATTGTCGCTTGTGATAGCTGTGTTGCTGGTGCTGGTGAGTGTGCTGAGCTGGGGCGATGTCAATGTGGCATACAATGTGCTGTATCTGCTTGCCTCTGTGCTGATCGTGTTATATATACCGTTCAGTCTCCGTGGCAAAGTAAAAAAGCAGATGAAAAACAGCGAGGTCTATCGGCAGCCGATTCATTATACGTTTGACGAGTCGGGCATTACGACATGCTTTGGCGAACAGAGTGTGACGATGCCGTGGAAGCAGTTATACAAGATCGTGAGCACGAAACATATGGTGCTTTTGTATGGTGGCCGCATCCGGGCAAATGTGATCCCGCGTGACCAGCTGGCAGATCAGTATGAGGCACTCTATGAGCTGGCAAAGGCGCAGGTAGACAGCTACCGGTTTAAGATGAAGAAAGTATAGAGGATGAGGCAGACGGTATGGTATATGAGACAAATGCACCGGAGGAGACATTCACTTTGGCAAAGCAGCTCGGAGAGGCTGCAGAGCCCGGAATGGTATTTACACTGACCGGAGACCTTGGCGTGGGGAAAACTGTGTTTGCGCAGGGGCTGGCCGAGGGACTCGGCATCACAGAGCCGATCAATAGCCCGACATTTACGATTGTACAGGTGTATGACGAGGGCAGGCTGCCGTTTTATCATTTTGACGTGTACCGGATCGGTGATGTGGAAGAAATGGACGAGATTGGCTATGAGGACTATTTTTATGGAGATGGGGTATGCCTGATCGAGTGGGCAGAGTTGATTGAGGAGATCCTGCCTGGGCGTAGAACACAGATATTGATTGAAAAGGATCTGGAGCGTGGCTTTGACTACCGCAGGATTATTTTAGAGGAAAAGGAAGGATAACAGGATGAAGCTATTAGCACTTGACAGTTCCGGACTGGTGGCAAGCGTCGCTGTTGTGGAGGATGAGAATCTGATCGGTGAATACACCGTAAACTATAAAAAGACGCATTCGCAGACATTACTGCCGATGCTGGATACCGTTGCGCAGATGATAGATCTCGATCTGCAGTCCGTGGATGCGATTGCGGTTGCAAAAGGACCGGGATCATTTACGGGGCTTCGTATCGGTTCGGCGACAGCAAAGGGGCTTGGGCTGGCGCTGGAAAAGCCGATTGTGGAGGTGCCTACGGTTGATGGGCTGGCCTATAATCTGTGGGGTGCTGCAGATGTGGTATGCCCGCTCATGGATGCGAGGAGAAATCAGACTTATACAGGTCTTTATGAATTTACCGATGGACAGATGCAAGTGGTTCAGCCGCAGTGTGCGGTTGATATTGCACAGATTACGGAGCAGATCAATGCACTTGGGCGTGCGGTTGTTTTTCTGGGAGATGGTGTACCGGTTTTTTCAGCGTATCTGCAGGAACATGTGACGGTGCCATATTCGTTTGCACCGGCACATCTGAACAAACAGCGCGCAGGTGCAGTGGCAGCGTTGGCACTGACTTATCTGCGTGAGGGTCAGGTGGTATCCGCACAGGATCATCAGCCGGATTATCTGCGTTTATCGCAGGCAGAGCGTGAACGTCAGGAAAAGGAAAAACGCCTGCCGGGAGATCTGGGCGTATGATTATTCGCACGATGCAAAAAGGCGATGTCGCAGCAGTGGCGGCATTAGAGGCACAGATCTTTCCAATGCCCTGGTCTGCTGCAGGTTTTGCAGATACACTGCCGCGGGAAGATGTCATATTTCTGGTTGCATATGAGCAGGACGAGCTGCTCGGATATGTGGGTATCTACTGCGCGCTGGATGAGGGCGAGATCACGAACGTTGCGGTCGCACCGGCTGCCAGAAGAAGGGGGATTGCGCGGGCGCTCCTGACCGAATTGAAGCAGCAACTGGCATGCAGAAATGTTGCTCGGATCGTGCTGGAGGTGCGTGTGTCGAATGAGCCGGCGATCCGGTTGTATGAGCAGATGGGGTTTTCAGTGCTTGGTGTCAGGAAGAATTTTTATGAAAAACCGACAGAAGATGCCTATATTATGGCATGCCAATAGTTCCCTATGGAGAAGCGTCCCGGTTATCCGTATAATGACTCTGTATGACAGGGTGTGTGATAAAATCACGGAATACAATAGGAGGACTGGCAATGAGGGAACACACAATATTGGTATGTAACTGCTGCGGAGAACAACTCCGGCAAAGCGATGGACACTATGAGGATCATCTGCACATCGTAAAGCGCTGGGGATATTTATCAGATCGGGATGGGACAACGGAGGAGATGCATATATGTCCGGAATGTCTGCGTGCGTGGACAAAGGATTTTGTGATTGCCCCGGATTGTTACCCGACAACGGAATTATTATAGAGAGGGATCATAGTAGAAATGTTAGATGTATGCTTGCTTGGAACCGGTGGAATGATGCCTTTGCCTTATCGATGGCTGACTGCACTTATGACGAGATATAACGGCAGCAGTCTGCTCATTGATTGTGGCGAGGGTACACAGGTCGCGATGAAAAAAGCAGGGCTCAGTGCAAAACCGATCGATATTATGTGTTTTACGCATTATCATGCGGATCATATCAGCGGTTTGCCGGGCATGCTGCTCACGATGGGAAATGCAGAACGGACAGAACCGCTCACGATGATCGGTCCGAAGGGGCTTGAGCGGGTTGTGAATGCACTGCGTACCATTGCGCCGGAGCTGCCATTTGAGATTCGTTATCTGGAGATTGAGGGTGCATCGCAGCATTTCTCAATCAACGGATATGAGATAGATGCATTCCGCGTCAATCATAATGTCCTGTGTTACGGATATACCATCGAGATTAAGCGGGCGGGGAAATTCCAGCTGGAGCAGGCCTTGCAGCTTCCGATTCCGCGAAACTACTGGGGATGTCTGCAACGTGGGGAGACGGTACAGTATGAGGGCGTGACATATACGCCCGACCAGGTGATGGGAGCGCAGCGGAAAGGTATTAAGCTGACATATTGTACAGATACGCGGCCGACAAAGTCACTGGTAGAAGCAGCTGACCACGCAGATCTGTTGATCTGCGAAGGAATGTACGCGGAACCGGATAAGCTGGAGAAGGCAAAACAATACAAGCATATGACTTTTTATGAGGCGGCACGTGTGGCCAGGGATGCGCAGGTACAGCAGATGTGGCTGACACATTTTAGCCCGTCACTGGTACACGCGGAAGATTATATGGATAAGGTGCGCAGTATTTTCCCTACGGCTTCGCTCGGAAAAGATGGCAGATCCATAGAACTCGTTTTTGAGGAGGATGAAGCATGAAGAAGAGACGAATAGGTGTGGTTCTGATATGTATCGTTGCTGTATTGATCGTAGGTGCGTTTGCGTTTGTTGCTTACCGCACGCCAAAGTCAGCGTCGGACGCGACTAAAGTCACGGAAAAAGATGAATTGATGTACAAAAATATCTCAGCAGACTACCCAAAGACTCCGCGTGAGGTGTTGAAGCTGTATAACCGTTATCTTCTGCTATTATACGGCTCACAGGGAGATGATCTGAGTGAGGATGAGATCCACGCACTTGGCAGCAAGATGCGCGAACTCTATGATGACGAATTGCTGGAGATGAATCCGGAAGATACGCAGCTGCTCAGCCTGCAGCAGGAACTGAAATCCTTTCATAATGATCAGAAGGTGATGATCCAGGCGAATGTGTGCAGCTCCAATGAAGTAGAATATATCGATATCGAAGAGGCTTCCGGTGCGCGTGCCCAGGCATCATATTTTATAAAAAAGGGAAGTCAGGAATTTTCGCGCACTTATCAGCAGTATCTGATGCGCAAGGATGCGCAGGGTGAGTGGAAGATACTCGGCTTTGGAAAAGTGAATGGAGGAGAAGACTAATCCATGACAGGTAAGAAAACAGATGTAAAAATACTGGCGATCGAGAGTTCCTGTGATGAGACAGCGGCAGCAGTTGTTGTTGACGGCAGAGATGTACGGTCAAACGTGATTTCCTCGCAGATAGCATTACATACATTGTATGGAGGGGTTGTGCCGGAGATTGCATCGAGAAAACATATTGAGAAAATTAATCAGGTGATCACACAGGCACTGGACGATGCACATATGACACTGGATGATATGGATGCGGTCGCAGTGACTTATGGTCCTGGTCTGGTAGGTGCACTGCTGGTCGGTGTCGCGGAGGCAAAAGCGATTGCATATGCCAAAAAGCTGCCATTGATCGGAGTCCATCATATAGAAGGGCATATCAGTGCAAACTATATAGAGAATAAAGATCTGGAACCACCGTTTTTGTGTCTGGTTGTATCTGGCGGGCATACGCATCTGGTCAAGGTTGTTGATTATGGGCAGTATGAGATACTGGGCAGAACGCGTGATGATGCGGCGGGAGAAGCATTTGATAAGGTGGCGCGTGCGATCGGGCTGGGGTATCCGGGTGGACCGAAGATTGAAAGAGTATCACATGAGGGTGATCCGGGGGCGATCCATTTTCCGCAGCCTAAAGTGGCAGACGGACCGTATGACTTCTCATTCAGTGGCTTGAAGTCTGCCGTATTGAACTATCTCAACGGTGCACAGATGAAAGGCGAGACAATCGTGCAGGCTGATGTGGCGGCATCTTTCCAACAGGCGGTGATTGATGTGTTGGTACAACATGCGATGCAGGCAATCGATGACTGCGGTATGGATAAATTTGCGATTGCGGGCGGAGTGGCATCAAATCAGACGCTGCGTGGTGCGATGGAAGATGCATGCAGACGAAAGGGTGTGGCATTTTACCATCCATCACCGATCTTTTGTACAGACAATGCAGCCATGATTGGTGCGGCAGCCTATTATGAGTATCTGGCAGGGAAGAGAGATGGATTGGATCTCAATGCAATCCCGAATCTGAAGCTGGGGGAGCGATAAATGAACCGGAAGCAAAGAGAAAAAAACTACGGTGCCATTGTGCTGGCAGCAGGCAGCGGCAGCCGTATGCATATGGATACGCCTAAACAGTATTTAATGGTCGGAGACTATCCGCTCATGTACTATGCATTGAATAAATTTCAGGAAAGCAGGGTAGAAAAGATCGTTCTGGTTGTGACACCGGGGGAAGAAGAAGTGTGCCGGACGCAGATCGTAGAGCGCTATGGGTTCTCAAAGGTATGCGCGATCGTGCCCGGAGGCAGTGAACGCTATTTATCCGTGCAGGCAGGCTTGCACGCATTGGCGGGGGTGGATTATGTACTGATTCATGACAGTGCCCGCCCATGTATTGACCAGGCGCTGCTGGAACGTGTGATGAAGGCCGTCGCACAGGATGAGGCATGCGTGGCAGGTATGCCGGTAAAAGACACGATGAAAGTAGCCACGGAGCATGGCTGGACGAAGGAAACACCGGATCGCAGCAGACTCTGGCAGGTACAGACGCCGCAGGCATTTGCCTATGATCTGATAAGCGATGCCTATGACCGGGTGATAGCTTCCGGAGAACAATCTGTGACAGATGATACGCAGGTACTGGAGCTGGCTTATGGAAGGCAGAGCCGTCTGATTGAGGGTTCTTACCGTAATATAAAGGTCACAACGCCGGAGGATTTGGAGGTTGTAAAAATTTTTTTGAAAAATATCAAATAATGTATTGACATATTACTAATTGGATGATATTATAATACTCGCTGATCGCGAGAACAGCAACACGGAGAGGTATCGAAGTGGTCATAACGAGGCGGTCTTGAAAACCGTTTGTCCGCAAGCTGGCCGAAGGGACACCCCTGGAAAGGGTGCAGGTCGTTAACAGCGGCGCGGGGGTTCAAATCCCCCCTTCTCCGTTTCGGTTTTACATAAAACGACATGAAGAATTTGTAAAAAATGAAAAAACATTGAAAAAACATGTTGACAAATGAAAAACCGCGTGATAATATAAACAAGCTGTCGCGAACGACTGAGAAAAAGGTCGGAAGGCACAGCGAAAAATAATTCAAAAAAGTTCTTGACAAGCAATGAAAGCTTTGATATAATACAAAAGCTGCTTGACGAGAGCAGAACAAACAACCTTGATAACTGAACAGTGAAATAACCTTGAAAGATTTTGAGACAA
>ERZ1035006.470-NODE-470-length-32284-cov-11.474821_pt1 | contig 32284 bp, 25 predicted proteins | sample MGYA00520694_ERZ1035006 | MGnify/ENA primary metagenome ERZ1035006 (study PRJEB33766, sample SAMN09781746) | gut metagenome | biome: gut microbiome | host: Homo sapiens | place: Madagascar | study: EMG produced TPA metagenomics assembly of the PRJNA485056 data... | reverse complement strand
CCCAGATTGGCTGACAGCCCTGGGAAATTCCAATACAGATTGCCATAAATACCATGTTTACCTTGGAGATAACGCCTACGCAGGCAATGGGAATATCACTTCCATATACGGATAATCCGCCATAGTAACGTAAAATATTGTTCATTACAATCTGCACAACTGCCATTGCAATCTGATTAATGCAGGAGGCCATTCCAAGAGAAATAATTGCCCCCAGACAGCCCCGCAAAGGCTTCAGCATAGAACGGTCCAGATACATTTTCCGCAGCCTTGCAAAATAAATAATGACAAGAATTCCGGATACTATCTGTCCTATTACCGTTGCCCAGGCAGCTCCTTTGATGCCCCAGCCAAAACCGAAAATAAACAGGGGATCTAATATGGTATTGATAATTGCACCTGTCAGTACGCAGGTCATGGAATAGGTTGGACTTCTATCAGCACGGACCAGATGGTTTCCTCCCACCGATAGAACGTAAAAAGGAAGGCCAACAGCTGTAATTCCCAGATAGTCCACCGCATAAGGCATTACGTCTTCGGTAGCGCCGAACAGGCTGAGCAATGGCTGCAGGAAAGCAAGCACGATTATCGCAAGAATGGTTCCCAGAATTACAAGAGAAGACAATGCTGTTCCGGCAATGGAACTGGCCTTTTTCTCATGTCCTGCACCCATTTCCAGATTATAATTGGACGCTCCTCCGATACCTAAAAGCAACGCCAGTGCCGTGGCAATGGTTGTTACAGGAAATGCCACATTCGTAGCTGCATTTCCTAGCATTCCAACACCCTGTCCTATAAAAATCTGATCCACAATATTGTACATTGCACTAACCAGCATACTGATGATTGCCGGCACTGCGAACTTCCTGATCAGCCCTCCCACCGGCGCTATGCCTAAGGGATTTTCAACTTCTTTTTCCTTCGTATTATTCAAAAAATTCCCTCCAATCGAACAATCTCGTCATTACATTATTATAATAAATCTCGTCATAAGAATCAATATATGACGAGATCAATATCTGATTATCCGTCAAGGCTTACTGCACTGCCACAGTCCATAGTCTCCCTGCGTATAAAAAAAGAACGTTTTCTCTGGAATAAATAAAAAAAGCAAAGCCCCGCAGTAACTGAGATTTGCTTTTTCCTCTGTTTCAGCAATAATTCCGGCAAAGTTATTTTGAATATACACATAGCCTTTTCTATATTCTGACTCCACCCTTTATCCCTCCTTTTTCCAGGTACAGCTTCTTTCCCAAACATTGTCAAAGCCTGATTTACCTTATCCAGTCGAACAGCTTCTTTTCCTTGTTCCAGTTTCATGATTTATATATGTTCCTTTCTGCCTATAACGCAGATCATTTCCTCCCAAAGCATTAGAGCGTGTTTGAAAAATCATTCCTGCAATCTGCACGCCCCACTTTTCGGTATATTTCACCCTGCTGTTATACAAACGAAAAAGAGCAGGCTGAATATCCTCAGAAAGTTGATGCGCATTACAGTAAAATTCTCAACCATCTGGAGGCGATGCGTTTCCATTATAGCTTATCCCCGCCCGGATAGTTCCATACTCCAAATTTCATCGTTGCAAATCCTTTAATGGTAAGATATAATAATTAGAAATAAATACTGGCATTTATCAGTTCAAAGAGTATAACAGGAGATAAGGAATGAAAAACAAGAGGGGTTTTACGCTGGCAGAGTTACTGATTGTTGTTGCTATAACTGCTGTCCTGGTAGCTGTTTCTATCCCGATATTCACCTCTCAGTTGGAGAAAAGCCGGGAAGCAACTGATTTGGCAAACGTCCGGGCAGCTTATGCTGAGATAATGGCTGAAGCAATTGAAAAAGAGAATCCGAAGCCTATTACCGTCAATCTGAAACAGAAGCAGATGAACTGGCAGTCAAGCCTGCCAATCACCATTGGTGGTATTACTTATGATGGAACAAATACCGACAACTGGAGCGGAATACCAACGAGCAATGGGACCTGTAAGGTTTCTTATGATAAAGATAAGGGAATTCATTTCAGGTGGAGCGGTGCAACGGGAAATTTAGATTCGACCAGAGACACTTTAAAGCAAATAAGCACATCACAGAATAAAGACAATTCGCAAGCATATTACTCAAACCAGACCTTTTATATAAATGGAAAAGAAATCAAAGCTCGCATTTATTATGCTGATTCATCTGTATTTAAAAATGCGCTTAAGGATTGGACACCAAGGCCTTCAAAGTATGAAGACAGTCCATTCTATAAGGTTCAGTATCCTTACAATGCTACTGAAACAAAAGATGGCTTTGCATATTATACCTGCGGAGCAGATGGTTCCATCAATAACTTTATTTATGTAAATGAAACCGGAGTTTATCAGACGAAAGATGACGGTAAGACCTGGTATGACATCACCCCTGATGATGAATAATTCCTGTGTATAAAAAGCTGCCGGATAGCTTTAGCAATAAAAAATGCATAAAGTTATCCGGCATTTTTCAACCCAAAATAAGTTTGAATGAAAAGTGTTATGGATATTGATCTTGAGGGTGACTTAATTTCCGGTATTTCTGTTGCCAAAAAAGTTACAGATCCTCATTGCTTATTTAATATTAATGTTTTTCTCAGCTCAGGAAATTCTCAATAATCACATTCTCAGCCTCGGCCTCTGTCATTCCCAGAGTTCGCAGCTTCAGCAACTGTTCATCGTTGATTCTTCCGATGGCTGCTTCGTGGATGATAGCTGCGTCTACGTGTTTTGCCTGGATTTCAGGGATGGAACCAACCTCTGCGTGATCCATGATAATGGAATCACACTGGATATGGGCGTGGCATTTGTTTTTACCAACAGCCTTTGGATGGAATACCTGGGAAGAACGGCCCTTCCCTACGGAACGGGAGATAATCTGTGCAGAAGAACCCGCTCCATTCATACAGACTTCAATGTCAGACTCTGCCTTCTGCTCCCCATCTGTCATCAGACGCTCCAGTACAAAAAGTTTGGAATCCGCATCCATTTCCACGTTTGTTGTACGTACAGTAGAGTCTACACCTTTAATCTGTACGGTATCCAATGTAAATACAGAATTCTCACCAAGGATAATGTTTGTCACAGGATTCAGGACTCTGCTTCCCGTTCCTTCCCCCTCTCCGTAATGCTTTTCTTCATAATGAACATTGGCATTTTTTCCAACATGGAAGGTGTGGATTCCATCGTGGCGGCTGTCATTGCATCCGCTGTTATGGATTCCGCAGCCTGCAACAATGTCAACATCAGCCCCGTCTTCTACATAAAAATCATTGTAAACAAGGTCTGTCATTCCGGATACACTTACTACTACCGGAATAAATACTTTCTCTCCCTGTGTCTTTCCATCAATGAAAATATCAATTCCCGGTTTATCTGCTTTCTTCTTAATCTTGATATGTTCACTGTCACCATGGCAGATAGAAATGCCGTTCTGGCGGAGGTTGTAGGCTCCCTTCTGGGCAAAGCCCTCACTGATCTTATCCAGCACTTCCTGCGTTGTTTTTTCTACTTCAACCATTAACATTTTCCTCCTTCAGTCAGGCATTTCTGACATTTTTCCTGCTGAAACAAGGTTGGGAAAACCTCTTCCTTTGTTCCGTATTTCGTTACTTCTCCATCTTCAATAACCATGATCTTGTCTGCCATATTGATGATTTTTTCCTGATGAGAGATCAGAATCAGACACTCTTTTTTCTCACGGTGGATCTCTTCAAATCTCCTGATTAGCATGGAAAAACTCCAAAGGTCAATTCCTGCCTCTGGCTCATCAAAAATACTTACTTTATGAGATTTTGCCAAAACAGTTGCAATCTCAATACGCTTCATCTCACCACCGGAAAGTGTTCCGTCAAGCTGACGGTTCAAATAGTCTTCTGCGCAAAGTCCTACTGCAGAAAGAAGCTTGCAGCTCTCCTCCTCTGTAAGCTCTTTTCCGGCCGCCAGGGACAACATTCTGGTAACTGTCATTCCTTTAAAACGAGGCGGCTGCTGGAATGCATAGCCGATTCCTGCATTTGCACGGTGGTCAATATCATATTCAGTAATGTTCTCATCATCCAGATAAATGGCACCGCTGTTTGCCGTTTCAATGCCAGCTAACACCTTTGCCAGAGTGGATTTTCCACCTCCATTTGGTCCGGTGATTACCAGCATTTCTCCGTCCTTTACGTCAAAGCTGATGTGATTTACCAGACAGCGCTTTTTACCTTCTTCATTTACCTCAAAAGTCAGGTTCTCTACTTTAAGCATTTCTTTACCTCTTTTGTTTTTATTCCAGTTCTCATTGAAATGTACTCCATATCTTCTAATATGTCAACATTTCCCAGGTGTTTTCGGGTTACTTTGTTTTTTCATGCTGAATATTTCTTGCTAAGAAAAAAAATTAGTATTGCATTTTAGCTTTTATACGGTTATAATCGACATATGTCGGAAACAAGGAGGTAAGATTATGCCTAGACCACCAAGGTGCCGAAGGATCTGCTGCGCACCTCGATATGAATCTTTTTCTCCGGAAACAGATCAGGCTTCTAAGGAAATCATTCTCACTGTAGACGAATATGAGGTGATTCGTCTGGTTGATTTAGAGAAAAAAACACATGAACAATGTGCAGCCCAGATGGATATTTCCCGGACTACAGTGACTGAGATTTATGAAAATGCCCGTGAGAAAATAGCCCGATGTATTGTTGAAGGGCAGCGGCTTCTAATTACAGGCGGAAATTACCGGCTTTGTGAGGGGCGGGAACAAATGCACTGCGGACAATGCTGCCACCGAAAAGATTTTCCCCGGGAGTTTTCTACACAGTGCAAATTATATGATGAAAAAGGAGACACTACTATGAAAATCGCAGTTACTTATGAAAATGGAGAAATTTTTCAACATTTTGGTCACACCGAGACTTTTAAGATTTATGAAATTGCTGATGGAAAAGTAATCAATGCAGAAGTGGTTGATACCAATGGAAGCGGTCACGGTGCTCTGGCAGGATTTCTGGTTCAGCACGGTGTTGACACCTTAATCTGCGGCGGCATTGGCGGCGGTGCACAGAACGCTCTTGCTCAGGCTGGCATCCGTCTTTTCGGAGGCGTGAGCGGAAATGCTGATGACGCCGTTAATGCTCTTCTCGCTGGAAATCTGGGATATGACCCGGATGTTCACTGCAATCACCATGAGCATCATGGGGAAGGACATGACTGTGGCAATCATGGCTGCGGAAGTCACTCCTGTCACTAATGCTTTCTGCAAAAAGCTGGCACACGGAAAACCAACTTCCCGTGTGCCAGCTTTTTAAATTGCCTCTGCCACGCTACTTTTTCCTGAGAAATAAACAGTCCGGCACCTGCAAAGGTAAGCTCCTGTTTTACATTTTTCAGTTTCAAATGATGGGGATAAAATACCAGCAATGCAAGAAATGCAAGCACCGCCCTGGTAAATAAAACCTCTGCCGGTAAAAAATAATTCAGCAGAACCTTTGTGGAAACAAAGGTCGCCCCCACATAATCTGTGTTCCACAGGCAAGAATATGGCCTGTCACTTTTTTTCTTTCGTCTGTCATTCTCTTTAGTCTCTGTTCTTTCTATGATCGTTTCTATCAGGAACCGGAAGGAATCCTTACCAACAATTTCTGCCCGTCTTTTTCCACTACAGTCAGTACCGGAATATGTTTTTTCCGCAGCATATGCACTACTGGATAAGCAGAAAAAAGAGAATTTCCTACAAAAACCGCCTCCGGTTTGTACCGCAGAATCTGCTTTACCTGCTCTTTCACAGCCTTTTTCCAATCCTGTTTTTCCATCAAAATCTCACCGAAAACTCCCTGGATTTCCATTTCCGGAAGCTCTGGAAAATCAAGATGTACCACCTTTGCAGGCTTAAGTTTCAGCAGTTGAGCGAGCAATTCATCTGTTTCTACGGAACCGCCGAAGCTTACTACAACTGACTCTTCATGGAATTCCTGCAAGCTGATAAGGCAGGCATTTACTGCATCCTCCAAAGTTCCAACGGACATCAAAAAGCCGCCCTTGTGACAAAAAGAAGCGCTTTTTAAGCCTGTTGCAGCTGCCAATTCTTCATTTTCCAGACCAAGCCATTCCGCTGGAAAATTACATTTATAATTCAGGGAATACTCTTTTTTCTGAGGCTGAATACAATAGCCGCCTCTGTTGGATGGAAAAATAACAAAGGCTATGGCAGTCTCTGAAAGCCTTTTCTGACACGGTACAAACTCCGGCAAGACCAAAATCTGCCTCTCACTTTTCGGCTTGTCGCCAGCTGCCATGGCTTTCTCATGAGCCTCCAGGATTTCCTCGATTCTTCTGTCTGCACGCTGATTTCCACGGTAACGTTCAAACTTATTTTCCAGTATCATTCCCGCAACACTTACCGCCTGGAAGAATTCTTCATCACCAGTATTTGCCGCATCCCAGGCCGGATTAAAGTTGCCGATAAGGGTTGCCAGCTCGTTTTTCTCCCCGGTGTTATCATTGTTATCAAGAGGCTGGACAAAGGTTTCATCAAATTTCACAGCCAATTCCTGGCCAAGGATTTCTGCTCCCAATGCTTCCCAGAGAAGTCCAAATGCTGCATAGGGAACTCCGTTTTCACGAACACGGCTATCCTTCTGATGATGGTCATACTGCCCTCTTCCTATGTCAAATACAAGCCCCTCGTGCTCCTCCGGAACCTTATTTCCTCTGGTAATATTTATCTCCGGATTCAGGTACAAAAGAAGGGCTGCAGAGAACACATCATCTGCATGAAATTTACCGCTGTGGGTAAAGACACAGGCATCTTTTTTCTTTATTTTTTCCAATAATTCGTTCATCGTTATTCTCTCAGTCTTTTTCGCTTTTACACTTTACACCAGAGCATTGTATCACGTATGACGAGAAGTGTAAATCAAAATCCATTCGGCGCTGTAACTGAAAAAATTTCTCATAAATATAAAATCTGTATGTATTTTGAAAAATGCGTGGTATACTGAGCGTTAGGCTTTTCTAACTTTTTCCAAGAAAGGAGTAACAGCTATGCCCTTAAATTTAACTGATTTTAACCATTTCTATATCATTAACAAGGTATGTGGACAGGAAAAACAGCGTCATTATCTGGAATCTCTTGGGTTTGTTCCAGGTGCACAGGTTACGATCCTTTCAGAGCTGCATGGATACTATGTAGTCATGGTCAAAGGCAGCAAAATTGGGCTGGATAAGGAGCTGGCAAAAAAAATTATCGTATATGCCAGCTGAAGGAGACAGTATGGAAAGAAACAAAACAATAATGAAACTTTGCTATTTGCAAATTGCTTTTTACATAGTATTTTTAACTTCATTCATTATTCATCATAAAGAAGGATTCAGCACAGGTACTTTTGCCCTGCTTATTATCCTGGCACTTTTAGGCTGTGCAGTCTCTCTTACTTTAAGCGATCATTTAAAAAATATGATCCGAAATTCCGGATTTGATGTGGCTGGTGTCCACGATAAAAAGTCTCTGGAAAAGAAGCTTCTGCAGCTGCAAAATGCGGATGATACCCTAGATGTGGGTATTATGATGTTTGACCTGAACAACCTGAAAAAAATTAATGATACCTACGGACATGAGCAGGGAGATGTCTTTATCCAGACCTTTGCTTCCTATCTGACCCGAATCCTTACAGAGGATAGTTTTCTGGCAAGATTTGGAGGAGATGAATTTGTTATCGTACAAAATCATACCACTCTTTCCCAGCTGGAACAAATGAATATCCAGCTTCAAAGCCTGTTGGATACCTATAATCAGACGGCGGATCATCCTATCAGCTATGCTGTTGGCTATGACATCAGCTGCAAAAATCACTACTATCTGATCATGGATCTGCTGCAAATGGCTGACCAGAAAATGTATGCGGATAAGCGTTATAAAAAGGAGTTATCTGCCTGCTCCAAATGCAAACAGTCCCAGCTGAAGCTTGCAGAAAGCATCTCCACAGATTCCTTAAAGGAGAAGATTTTTACCATTTTAAACAACAGCAGCGGAGAAAAAAAGTATGCTTTTCTGATGACAGATATTGATAATTTCCACTTAATCAATGATTACTGGGGATATGAAACAGGCACCAATATTTTGAATTTTGTGCTGAAAAAGCTGGAGCTTTTCCCGAAAACTCTTTTTGTAAACCACTATCATTCCGATATTTTTGTATGCATTATTGATATTACAGGGCAGGAACATAAGGCTGTAAAAGACAGAATTATCCAATATAATAAGCAGACAACAGCTGAAGCTCTGGAAGCTTATCCTATTAATTATCTTTCCCTGAACACTGGAATTTATTATCTGGACAGCCCGGAGATTCCTTCTGAGGAAGTCATTTCCCACACAAATATCGTGCGTAGAAAAGCGAAAACAGAACTGAATGGCGTGTGTGAATACACAGAAAATATTGCCAAGGAAGAGCTGCAAAGGGCAGAGACGATCCACTCCTTCCAGAACGCTCTTAGCAATAAAGAATTTCAGATTTATTTCCAGCCTAAGATTAACGGAAAAACTCAGAAAATTGCAAGCGCAGAGGTTCTGGTACGCTGGAGAACAGAGGATGGAACCCTGCGATATCCGGACAGTTTTCTTCCTATCCTGGAGGAAACAGGGGAGATTGAATCTCTTGATTATTACGTTTATGAGGCTGCTTTTTCCTGGCTTGCAAAGAGGCGTGAAGACGGACTTCCTATGATTCCCCTCTCTTTGAATGTCTCTCCGGTTCACTTCCGCAAGATTAATACATTCACCCGGAAAGTAACAGAGCTTATTGAGAAATATCAGATTCCCTCTCAGTATTTGATTTTTGAGATCACGGAAACCACTTATATCCACAACATTGAGTCAGTAAACCAGATGATCTGCTTCTTCCATGATCGGAATATCCGCATCTCCATGGATGACTTTGGCTCTGGTTATTCTTCTTTGAATAGCTTGAAGGATATTCTTTTTGATGAGGTAAAAATTGACAAGCGATTCCTCTCAGATGACCTTACGGAGAAGGGAAAAATCGTTCTTCAGGAGATTTTCCATCTGCTGAAGAGGACCAATAAATTCATTGTATGTGAGGGTGTGGAAACAAAAGATATGGTAGATTTCCTGGTACAGGAAGGCTGTGACGAGCTCCAGGGATACTACTATTATAAGCCTATGGAAAAGGAAAAATTTGAAGTATTGATCGCATAAAATTACCCCGGCTGTTCCAAAAACAGTCGGGGATTTTATTGTCCAAAACGTGTTTTGAAAACACGTTTTGAAAAATGTAGTATATGGTTGCAGGATTGACTTTTAAGCTCACTCTAAAACAATCGGGTGTTTGTTCATTCCCCTAAGCAACCCACTCCTTAAAATTCGTATGGAGGGTTGCCTGAGAAATCAGCAATCGTGATCTTCTGCCAGGAACCAAACGTTTCGGCGAGCTCCGCAAATCTATCGGCCATGTCACACAGAAGGTTCTCACCTCACAGCTCCGTCAGATGGAGGAATCCGGCCTGGTCACACGTACTGTTTACGCAGAAGTACCGCCCCGTGTGGAATACACCCTGACAGACCTTGGCTACAGCCTGAAACCAGTTCTGGATGCCATGTGGACCTGGGGAGAAAATTATAAAAAGCTGAACAGTTAAATGTTATTATTTCAACCTTTCTTGACATTATTTAACTTTTTATTTAAACTATTTAAACGAAGATACCGTTTACTATGAAAGTTCTAGGGAATGCAGACTGCAGGAATGATTTTTCAAACGGACCTTAGAGCTTCTTTCATACAATCATAAAAAGAAAGGGAACCTGCATAATGAAAATAAAAATGATTGATGTTGCCAGACATCTGGGAGTCTCCAAGGCAACTGTTTCACTTGCCGTAAATGGCAAGCCAGGTGTCAATGAACAGACACGCCAGAAAATCCTGTCTTGTATCAAAGAAATGGAAGAAAATGAGGGCGTTCTTCCTGAACTGCCTGCTACAGCCGGGAAAAATGCCCCTCAGCAGCTCATAAAAGTCCTGATCATCAACCATCGGAAGCAGGTTGTCTGTGACCCAGAGCTGGACCTCTGGACTGAAGTTCTGCGTACCTTTGATACAGAAGCCAGAAAGCGGGGCTATCTCTATGGTCTTTCCTACATTAATGAAACGGAATTTGAAACAAATGCCGTAATCGACGAATGTAACACATCTCTTATTGCCGGTGTCATTGTTTTCGCCACGGAAATGAATCCTGCAGATTACGCTCTTCTGGAACGTATTCAAAAGCCAATCGTTGTATATGACCACGAAATTCCAGGCGGAAAGTACAATTGTGTATGTATTGACAACGAAGGTGCTGTCAAAATCTGTCTGGATCTTCTTTATCAAGCTGGAGTAACTGATATCCGTTATCTTTGTACGGGAAAAAATATCTACAATTTTCAGAAACGTAAAGAAGCCTTCCGTAATACCCTTATTGACCATGAGCATTTTCCTGCAAAAAGCGACATTGTAGAACTTGGCCCTACTATTCCTGCTATTACGGAAAATATGCTTGCCTGGCTGGAATTTAATCCTCTTCCACAAGGCTTTCTTTTTGAAAATTATCAGGTTTCCATTGGCGTTATGACTGCCCTGCGAAAACACGGGATCAAATTTCCAGATCAGGTGAAGGCCATTGGAATTGACGAAATCCCCCAGTACATTCTGTCTGGTGCCAAGCTTACCCAGCTGAAGGTGCCCCACGCAGAGCGGGCAGCCATTGCCCTTGACCTTCTGGACAAGGAAATCCACCACCATTGGAAAACCCATGTAAAGGTTTTCGCCCAGCCCGAAGTACTTATGCGTCACAGCTTGTAGGGTACCTGCTCCCCCCTTATAACGAACTTCCCTTTTCAGGCGCATTTAAACGATTTTGTTTAAATACGCCTTATTCTTTACATCAATATGTGCAAAAACCACAGAATTCCTTTATATAAAACAGAGAAAACCCAGAATTACTCATTTTGCTGTTGAATTTTTGTTGAATTATGATTAAAATAAAGGCATAAAGTTTAAAGCAAGTTTAAATAAACAGTACGGAGGTAACAAAATGAAAAGCACAGAAAATGCTTACGAAGGCGAAAATCGTTCCCTGCATATGAAAGAGCGTATCGGTTACGGTGTAGGTGATTTTGCTAACAACATGATGTACACACCAGTCAACTCCTTCTTCACTTATTTCCTTACAAATGTTGCAGGACTTGGTGCTGGCGTGGTTGGAACCATTCTTCTGATTTCCCGTCTCCTTGACGGAGTCAGCGACCTTATCGTTGGTTCCTTTATGGAAAAGATCCACAGCAAACATGGAAAAGCAAGACCCTGGCTTCTGTGGTAGTGTATCCCATTTGCCATTTCACTTGTTCTGATGTTCACAGCACCTGACTTCGGCACAACCGGCAAGATTGTTTACGCATTCCTAACCTACAACCTAGCAGTAACAGTTGTATACACAGCCATCAACCTGCCATTTGGTTCCCTCGCAGCATTGATGACCAAGAACCAGACAGAACGTGGTTATCTAAACATCTCCAAAATGGTATTCGCATTCGGCGGTGGTATGGTTGTAAACGCATTTATCGGTGTAAACGTATATTATGCACAGTACATTATGAACGATGACAGCCTGGTAGGAAACCTTTCCATTTTCCAGAACATTGCTTCATTTGCAGCATTTGCAGTATGCACAGTTATCATCCGTAAAGTAGGAAAACAGAAAATCGCAATCTCCGGTATTCTGATTTCTTTCATTGGATATGCAATGGTACTGGTAAACCCAACCAGCTATGCAGTTCTCTACACAGCAGCAATCATCAAAGGTGTTGGAAACGCAGCTCTTTCCGGTGTTATGTACGGAATGCTTGCAGACACAGTTGAGTACAATGACTGGAAATCCGGTATCCGTGCAGAAGGTCTTGTTTTCAGTGCCAACTCCATCGGCCAGAAAGTTGGTTCCGGTATTGGTTCTGCAGTACTTGGATGGGTTCTTGCAGCATTTGGTTTCGTAAGCTCCTCCGCTTCCCAGCCAGCATCCGCAATCAGCGGAATCCGCATGATCTTCTTATATGTTCCGCTTGTAATATTCGCAGCTATGTTCGTTATCCTTCTGTTCTACAAGCTGGACAAAGAATATGGCCATATTGTAAATAACCTTGAGAAACGTGCGAAAAAAGCATAATCAAAAGCCCCCTTCCTTTCCTGCTCACCTGCTCCAAAAGTGAGCAGGAAGTTTCTAAACACCCGTATTACCTATCAACAATATCATCCAAACATTCCGCAACTTCCGACCTCGTTCACAATCAAAAGAAAGGGAAAAATCATGGCAAAAACAGTAGAAAAATATAAAGTATTTGATATAGAACTTTCCGGAACATCTGAGGGGAATCCTTTCCAGGATGTGCAGCTTACCGCTGATTTTTCAGATGGAATCCAGAAGCTTACAGTAAATGGTTTTTACAAAGATAATGGAAAATATGGTGTTCGTTTCATGCCTCAGACCGAGGGCTCCTGGACCTACCACACACACAGCAATGACGCTCAGCTTGACGGACAGACCGGAGAATTTCTCTGCACTCCTGCTGCCGAAAACAACCATGGTCGTGTTTGCCTGAAGAAGGATGTCGTTCCCAAAACCGAAGTTAATTTTTATGAAACAGAGGATGAATTTCAGTTCGCATACGAAGATGGAACCAGATTCCAGCCTTTCGGAACTACCTGCTATGCATGGATAAACCAGCCGAAAGAAATCCAGGAGCAGACTCTAGAAACCTTAAAAGCAGCTCCGTTTAATAAGATCAGAATGTGCATTTTCCCGAAATTCTATACCTACAATACCACTGATCCGGAGCGTTATGCTTTCCAGGGAAATGCAAAAGATGGCTTTGATCTTACCAGATTTGATAACAAATTCTTTGAAAATCTAGAAAAGAGAATCCAGCAGTTAGATGAGCTTGGCATCCAGGCAGACATCATTCTCCTTCATCCATACGACCGCTGGGGCTTCTCCAAAATGACAAAGGAGCAGGATATTTTCTACCTTTCCTACGTAGTAAGACGTCTTTCCCACTTCAAAAACATCTGGTGGTCCATGGCAAATGAGTATGACCTGATGCCACAGAAATCTGTTGAGGATTGGGAAACCTATGCAAGAGTTGTAATCGCAAATGACCCTTACGGACACTTACGTTCTATCCACAACTGCATCCCTCTTTACGATCATACAAGACCGTGGATCACTCATGTAAGCGTGCAGCGTGTGGATGTTTATAAGACCGCAGAAATGGTTACAGACTGGAGAAAACAGTATCGCAAGCCTGTCATTGTAGACGAGGTTGGATACGAAGGAAATATTGATTTCGGATGGGGAAACCTGACTGGTCAGGAGCTTACCAGACGTTTCTGGGAAGGCTGTATGAGAGGCGGATTCATGACCCATGGTGAGACTTTTGTAGACCAGGGAGACCAGATCTGGTGGGCTCACGGCGGAAAGCTTTATGGCGAAAGTCCTGCAAGAATTGCTTTCCTGAAGGAGCAGATGGCACAGCTTCCAGACAATGTACAGCCTCTTACCCTTACCCCTGAAAACCATGAAGAAAACTGGGATTCTGTATGCCTTCATGATGGTAAAAGCTTCTTCCTTTACTACTATGGATTCTCCCGCCCACTGTACAGAAACTACACCTTACCGGCTGGAAAGAAATATAAACTTGAACTTATTGACACCTGGAATATGACTACTGAAGAGCTTCCGGAAGTTTATGAAGGCAAAATCCGTATTAAGATGGGTGCGAGACAGTACATGGCTGTACGTATGAAAGAAGTTACGGATTAAAGCTTATTTTCTCAGTTGAGTCCCCCGCTTAATGAGTGGTCTTGACTTTATAGAATACCCTTTATTTTCACTGTTACCCCCGAAAAGAGGAAGGATTCTGCCCCCCCCAAGCAGAACCCTTCCTCTTTTATTTTGCTGCTCTATTTCACTGCCTTTAACCGCACTGCCATATACTCTTTCCCCGGCAGCTGCACCCGGAATTTTCCCTTATGGATACCTCCATCTGTAATGGTCATTTCCCAGGTATCAATAATCTCCACCTGATACTCCGTTGTATCGTCTATATAGAAGTCACGGAAGGATGGACGCATGAAGGTGTAGTAATAAATAAAATAGTCCTTTCTTGCAGGAAATCCGGCTGCTCGGCAGGCAACCTCATCCCATTTACACGGCATTGGCTCTACCCCCAAACCCGGAGTTTCCTCCATGATCTTCGCCAGGAATTTAATGCGATCTGGTGAAGTTCCATGAAGAACACCACCATGGGACCACCATAAAATACGATCTGGACTAAGATATGTTTCCCCATGTCCCGGATATCCGCCACGGCAGAAAGCCTCCCAGAATCGTCTTGTCATCTCCTCGCCGCTTATGTTTCCCCAGCCGAACTGGATGTTTCCCTCATAGCAGATTTCATCCAATACAACCGGTTTGTGATACTTTTCCCGCCACTCATTTACCAGCTCAGAGGAACGGTATGTCTCTGTTCTCTGGATGCTGCAGTGTGTTACCCAGGGAAGGTGATAGTCGTAATATGCTTTGCAGTTGTGAATGGATCTGAGGTGATGATAAGGATCTTTTTCACAGATAATTTTCGCATATCGCTCCCAATCTGCCAGGGTCTTTTCCTTCATAAGGTCATATTCATTTGCCAGTGACCACCACACATTCCGAAATGCGGAAAAACGTGCCAGCACATACTTCCAATACCGGTCATCAGCCTCTGCACTCATCATGGAAAAGCCCCATCTGTCATAAGGATGCATTACGATCAAATCTGCCTCGATTCCCATTGCCATAAGCTTTTTAATGCACTTTTCTATATGTTGAAAATGAGCTGAATTGAACCTTGTGAAGTCCCAGTTATTTCCCGGTGCACAGCCATTATATTCAGCAAAATTATTCTCATTCAGCCTGGAATTATCGCAGGGAGTTCCCTCAAAAGGATAGGAAATAGGCTCATGAAGATTGTAATCATAATGCTTTGGAAAAATGCAAAAACGGATCTTATTAAAAGCATTTTTCTCCAAGGTTTTCAAGGTTTGTTCCTGTAGTTTTTCATTCTGCAGGTTCCATACATAGCAAGTTGTTCCCAGGCAATGATAGGGTTTTCCATCTTCATATGCAAGATAATAGGTACCCGCCACGCGCACCGGTCCATGATTATCCCGGGAAGGCGCAGCTGCAGTAAAGCTTCCCCTGCCGTCATTCTCAATGCCAGCCTCTCCACCCACAGAAGTCTCTTTCTTCAGGAAAGATGCCTCTATTTCAAAGATATACTTCTCCTCAAAGGAAGGCATAAATCTCACCTTATAAACACCGTTCCCATCATAAAAACCATCCACCGTTTTCGTTTCATTTTTACTTTTGAAAATACCTTTTATCCACTGGTCACAAAAAGGATTTCCCTCCTTCGGACCATCCACAGTCACCTCAAAAAGCCCCCATTTTTCTATATTTTTTTCATATTTAATTCCCATAAATTGCGTCTCCTTTTCCTGTCTGAAAACTTTTGTAAGGCGGACATTCACAATCCGCTTCGCTGCTTGCTCATGAACGCAGTCGCTTTGCGATCTGCGCACTTGAATCGGGGGAATGCTTATCTGCGTTCAAATACGTTTTATTTCAAAATAGTCAAAATCCCCATACCTCCTCTGCCCTGTCATGTCGTGGCAGTACATTCCGAAGTGGGCGCCTGTGAAGCCCTCGCTTTGTTCATCTGTGAGAATGTCGGTTGGTACTTCAGCTAATTCTACATAATTTTCTCCGTCAAGAGAATAGAAAAACTTGGCGTTTAAACCTTCGTTGACTGTTATAATCCGCAGATAAAGCCTGCCGGTTTCCGGAATGGGAATTGAGGGGATTACATCAGAAACAGCAAAGTGACTGCTTCTGATCAACCGCAATTTGGCTGGTTTTATAAGGTCCTGACTGGAGCCTGCCCCCCCAATGCTTTCTGCAGGATCTGTGTCACAGTTTGCAGAAAGCATTTTCCAAACACGCTCTAGAGTGTAGCATTGTTTTCATTTTTTATCAATATTTCGTATGTTTATATATAATTTTGTATTATTTAGTCACATATAATTATACAGAAAAAAAGAACTACTAAGCACTATTTTTTCAGCCATTTAGTAGTTCTTTCATATACCATCTATCCCTTTACCTTCCGGTAATCTCTGGCAAACACATCGGCTTCTTTCCAGCCAGTTCATCGGCCATATTCAATGCCAGCACATTCCAGTTGATAAATCCACCGTTCATGACCGGCTCTCCGTTAAATGGATTGTAATACTCATGAAGACTTCCGGTCTTTTCAAGGTCAGTTCCCAAAAGGCGCATGGTACGCTTATACATAATCTCCGCCTCCATGCGGTATCCATAATTCATAAGGCCACGGAACACCACATAATTGGCCACCAGCCAGATCGGTCCCAGCCAGTTTGACGGATTGTTTGTCACAGAAAGGTCAAACATCTTCTCATCCTTGGCAAGTGTGGTAAGTCCATAATCAGAGCCAAACGTATCTGGATCAAAAATATGCTTTACCATAGCCTCAGCCTGTTCCCTTGTCGCAATTCCAGCGTACATAGGAATAAAACCAGACCACACTCTTACCTTGATGGGAAGGGTTTTCCAGAATACTCCCAGCCCCTGGTGGAACCAGTCATACTTCCTAGTCTTAATATCCACATCTACAGAATAGAAGAACTTATCACGCTTATCCCAGCACTCCTGCTGAATAGCATTTACCAGCGCCTCTCTTTTCTTCAGAAGTGCAGCTGCCTCGTTCTCCTTACCAAACTGACGGTAAAGCTTTGCTCCAGCTTCCAGCTCCACGCACATAAAACTATTCAGATAAATGTTTGCTGTAGAAAATGGTGGGCGGCCAAAGGTAGCCGGATCATTGTCCATGCCGATCATAATGTCGTCCTGCCATACATACAGACCACTGTTTTCATGGAAATAATAGCGATCATAGCATTCAAAATATTTTCCCACACCAGGAAGAAACTCCTTTGCCCAGGAATACTCATCCATATAATCACTGATCAGACAGATCTGACTGCAAAGAAAAGGCTTATGCATATTCATCAGCTTTCCCTCTTTGTGCCGCATATTCAGATAAGGCTCCGGCCAATCTGCCACCTCGATCATCATGGGGATATAGCCATCCTCCAGCTGATGATCGAAAAAGTTACGGATATTTCCCTGTGCATGTTCCAGGATACGGGTCTCCACTGACGGGTTCTCGTAAGAATCCGCCAGGTTTAAAAAGCCATATACAGACCAGTACGTATCCCAGTCCCATACATTTCCATCATAAATGGAGCCTGGATCAATAAAGGGATAACGGATAAAGCTCCGAGGATTCTTCAATACATCCTCAGTGTGAGACATCACAAATTCTTTTAGATTCTGCCTGTACTGCTCTGTCCTTCTATCTTCCATAGCATCAACCCTTTACAGCACCAGCTGTCATACCTTCCATCAGCTTCTTGTTCAATGCCATATACAGAATCAGAAGCGGAAATACACTCATAGATACAGAAGCGAAGATTGCACCCCAGTTTTTGGAACCAAACTCATCAGAGAAATACAGAAGTCCTGTCTGAACTGTTTTCAGTGCAGAATCGCTGATGAAGGTCATGGAAAACAGAAGGTCGTTCCATTTGAAAAAGAACTGAAGCACCAGTACGGTAACTATAGAGTTCTTCATAAGTGGTGTTACGATATGCCACATCAGTCTGTAAATACCGCAGCCATCAATAACTGCAGCCTCCATAATATCATCCGGGAAAGAACGGAGATATCCCTGGACCAGATAGATGGATAACGACAAACCGAAAGCTATATATGTTATGATCAGACAGGTTCTGGTATTCAGAAGATTTGTTCTGCTGTAAATCTGAAAAAGAGGAATCAACGCAATCGCAACCGGAATCATAATGCCGAAGCGGAAGTACTGTGCAACTGCATTTCTGAATTTCCATTTCATCTTTGTAACTGCAAAACCTACAGTAACAGAAAAGAATACGATAAACACCAGAGCCACCAGAGTGGTGATCAAACTGTTTTTAAAGAATGTGGACATATGTCCTCTTGTCCATGCATCTGAATAGTTTTGGAAATAAAAACCATCATTTAATGCATATGCCGGCTTTTCACTCCACTCAGCCTGCTTCTTGAAAGATGCTGTCAACATCCAGAACAACGGATAAATCTCAACCATACAAAGAAGGAAAATTACTATTCCCCGAAAAACCGATTTTGCTTTTTTCATAATATTTCCTCCTTTCAGTCTTTCACATCAAACTTGTTAATAATCAGAGAACCAACAACACAGATCAGGAAGATTACGATGGCAATAACGCTGGCGTAACCAACCTTGTTATATGTAAATGCAACGTCATACATATACATGGAAAGTGACTTGGTTGCACTTCCTGGACCGCCCTTCGTAAGAGCCATAGCAGACTCGAACATCTTAACTGTTCCTGAGAAGCTGAAGACCAGACTGGTGATGACCATCGGGCGAAGCAGTGGAAGAAGAATATTTTTAAATAACTGCCAGCCGCCGCAGCCGTCAATTCTTGCAGCTTCCAGAACATCATCTGAAATGTCAAGGAGTGCACCGTAGAAAATTACGGAGTAGAATCCCATTGCTACCCAAATATCCATTACACACAGTGCCCAGAGAGCTGTGCTGGACTGTCCGATCCATGGCTGAACAAGGTTGGTAAATCCAAGAGAATCAAGAAGAGAGTTTAACAGACCGTAATTCGGCTGAATCTCATACATTTTTGCAAACAGCTGGCCTACAGCAACAGTAGGAAGTACTACCGGGAAGAAAACCAGAGTTCTTACGATGGTTTTGCATCTCTTCAGCCAGAACTTAAACATCAGGGAAAGAAGAAGTCCCATTCCCACCTGGCCGATTGTTACTACAAGTACATATTTACAGTTTACCATTAATGAATTTAAGAAGTTCTTGTCTCTAAAAAGTCTTGCATAATTGTCAAGACCTGCAAACTCCCACTGAAGTCCCGGGCTGCCGCTGAAGAATGAGTAATACAGTGACCAGATAACTGGCACCATTACGATAATGGTATAAATAACCAGCGCCGGAACTACGAAAAGGGAAATCGCTTTTTTATTACCTAATACCTTGTTCATAGAATTCCTTCCTTTCTGTTTCGTAAAACCTGTTGTTTCTCTGTTTTTTCCAACAAAACGGGAGTGTCTGCTTTTTCCAAACACCCCCGCACCTGCCTTACAAATTATCTTTCACTAAACATTGCCGAAGCTGTATCTTACTGCATATTATATACATCCTGGATGGACTGCATATACTCTTCGCCAGTCATCTCGCCATTCAGCAGAGGCTGTACATTTTCCTGTGCAGTTTTAGAGATTTCACTAGGCATTTTTGCTTCCCACCAAGCAAAACCTTCTGTGGATTTATCAATCTCGTCAAGAACCAGTTTGGTGTAACTATCCATATCGTCAGCTGTAACATCATAAGTATAACCCTTTACAGTTCCCTGCTCTTCCATTGCAACGTTACCGATGTTCTCCATGAAGTATTTCAGGAACCAGCCAGTAGCCTCATCGTATTTGTCGTTGTCAAGAGCAAGAATGTTACCACAGTTCATAGAATAAGAAGTAGCGGAACTGATGGACTCATCTGCAACCGGGATGTTGAAGAATCCGATTCCATCCTCGCCAGCCGGGTTCTGGGACTCATCTGTCAGGTTCTGTGTAAACCAGGAACCATTGTAGAAGATAGCTGCTTTTCCACTCATCAGCATGGAACCTGCTGTGTTCATATCAACTGTTGTGATACCTTCTCCGAAGTATCCTTTTTCTGCCCACTCAGCAATCTTGTCTGCTGCTGCAACAAGTTTCTCATCTGTGTAATCCACTTCGCCGTCAGCAACTTTTGTCATGATGTCGTTTCCAGCTGTTCTTACTGCGTAAGCGTTGATCAGACGGGTTGCACCCCATTTATCAGCACCACCTGTTGTCAGAGGCTGAATTCCTGCGTCAGAAAGTTTCTGAAGAACATCCTCGAACTCATCCCATGTAGTAGGAACTTCACAGCCAGCCTCCTCAAACAGGGCTTTGTTGTACCAGAAGCCTTCTACGTTCAGTCCAAGAGGAAGATCATAAAGATCATCTGTTCCGGATAATCCCTTTAACAGCTCAACAGCACCGCTGTTCAGATAGTCAGCTGTTCCGATTTCATCTACTGCTTCGGAAATATCTTTTACTTTACCGGAATCGATCAGTACGCTAAGCGGAGCACCTGCCTCGTAAGCAAAAAGATCTGGAAGGTCATTGGATGCTGCCAGTGTAGCAATTTTCTGCTGCAGATTGTCAGAAGCAACCATCTCATACTCCCATGTGAAGTTCGGGTTTACATTTTTCTGATAATCTTCACAGATTTTGTTTAACAGCGCACCATTATCGGTATCCTCTGCCCAAATTGTAAGAATCTTAACGTTTTTTTCAAGCTGCGGGTCTTCTCCTGAATAATCAGCTGCGAATGCTGGAACTGCACACATAGTAGATGCGGTTAATGCTGCCATTAAAATAGCCAATGCTCTCTTTTTCATTTTAAATCCTCCAAAATTTTCGTTCTCTTTCATGTTGTTACGTGTTATTTTTTCGGTCGCATATGATGTGTTTTTTATTTCCCGGGAAATTTCTTATGGCTTTATGATAACATTTCCATGTATTTTTACCAGTGCCTAATTTTTTTGGTAATGTACAGTTTTTTTAGACTGATATACCAAAAAAAGCAACACATCCCTCAGCATCATTATGCTAATTGTATATGTTGCCTTATTAGTTCATTTCGTATTTGCAACATTTGCACAATCAAAAGTTGCAGTATGATCAGACCTATTCTTTTTTCCAGACATTTCCTTTGTATTCGTTTGGCGTCATGCCTTCATGTTTCTTGAAAATATCACAAAAATAGCGGTAGTTATTATATCCCACCAGCTCACTGACCTCATTTACCTTATAACCGTCCCGTAGAAGCTTTTTCGCCTTTTGGATACGCAGGTCTGTAAGGTATTTTACGTAGGAAGTTCCTACCTCTGTCTTGAACAGGACACTTAAATAAGCGGTACTCATCCCCGCACGATCAGCCAGTTCTCCCAGGCCGATATCCAGGCTGTAATGCTCATCCAGATAATTCAGGAGCTCCAGAATTACCCTGTGATGGCTTCCGGTCTGGTCTGCTGTCAGATGCTTTTCAATGTCAGAAAGGACGTTTTCGCCGTACTCCTGCACTTTTTCAATAGTATCACATTTCTCCATCTCCTGAAAAGAAACGAGAGAGCTTCTCTCTACCTGCTTCTGGCTTTCAATGAGAATGTCACTAAGCACACAGAGATGTTTGTAAAATTCCCGACGGAAATCCTCCATTTCCGGATAAAGCTCTTTAAGACCGGCAATGTCTTTTCTGGCATAATCCCGGAACAGCCCGGAATCACCAACTGTAATTGCCTTTACTCCGCCATCCAGTATCTTTTCCATCTCCACATATTTCTTCCGGTTGGCCTGTGCCTTCTGGTTATCGTCCTTCCGTGTCTTTGCCCACTGATTTTCAATCCGAAGCAGAGCATTTTTCAGTTTTTCCGCAGTAACTGGTTTATCAATGTAGTCACTCACCCCAAGAGTCAGTGCACGCTGTGCATAGACGAATTCCGAGTATCCGCTGATAACAATAAAATATGTCTCCGGGCACTCCTCTTTCGCCGCCTCTATCAGGGACAGTCCGTCCAATCCAGGAATACGGATATCCGTGATCACCACATCCGGTTTCTCGCTGCGAATCACCTCCAGACCCTGGATTCCGTCGTAGGCAGCACCAACTACCTCATATTCCAGCTTCAGGCGTGAAAGCAGTGCTTTGATTCCCTGAACAACAATATATTCATCATCAATCACAACCAAACGATACATAGTTCTCCTCCCTCAACTGTTTTTATCTTACCGGAACAACGATTGTCACCTTCGTTCCTTTTCCTGGTGTACTTTCAAAGGTTACACCATACTGTTCCCCGTAATTCAGCTTTATACGCTCAATCACGTTCCGCACGCCGTAGCCATTCTCCAGCCGGGACATATCCTCAATCCCCACTCCGTCATCCTCTATCGTGAAGATCATGTTGTTCCGCTCCTGCCATCCCCGAAGAGAAATCTTTCCTTTTCCGATTTTCGGTTCCAGTCCGTGATACATGGCATTTTCAATAAAGGGCTGGAAAATAAAGGTAATGGTTTCCCTTTGCAAAATTTCACGGCGAATATCCACAAACAGCTCAAAACGGTTATTGTAGCGCATATTCTGCAGCTTCATATAGCCCTGCATCCACTTCACGGAATTGGCAACTGTAATATATTTGCTTCCGTTGTTCAGCGCCAGCTTGAAATTGTCCGACAGTGCCTCCACCATTTCCGCCATCTGGTCATCTCCATGCATAATGGCAACAAAATATAAGGAGTCCAGTGTATTATAAAGAAAATGTGGATTGATCTGAGACTGGAGCAGCAGCAGTTCTGCTTCACGCTCATTTAGCTTCACTGCCATCAGATGCTCGGAAAGCTCCAGATTAGTATTGACCATCTCCTTGAATTTCTGGCCGATGCGGCCTACTTCGCTGTAGTCAAATTCCTCTGTAATGTGGCGCTTGCCCTCCCCTACCTGGGCAATGGTGTTTTCCAGCTGTTTCAGAGGCCTGGTTATGGTTTTGGAAATAATTCTGGCAAGCATAAAGCCACCGAGCAGAACAAGTGCTCCAAGCCCGAAGGATACAAGCCGCATTCGTTTGCTTTCTACACTGAGCTCATTTTTCTCCACCACGTTCACAATGCTCCAGCCGGTAGTTGCATTTTTCACGGAGGAAAAAAGATAGGAGTGGTTTTCCTCTGGCTTGGAAAATGCATTCATGATTTCACCTGCCTGACTTTTGTTTCCCTCAAAATAGACAATCTGGTTATCCTGGCTTTCATCAATTACCATAAAATTACTGGATGTAAATCCCTCATTTCCCATTACAAAGGAACGGCCAAGAAGCTTTTTGCTGAGACCGATAAACATAAACCCCATAGGCTCACGGGTAGAAGGATTAATCATGTATTTTCCATAGGAAAAACCATCCTTCGAGGTTGCTTCCATTTCATTTTCACCGAAGAAAACCTCTTTTCCCTTTGCAGCAATGATTTCCTGAGCCCAATCCTCCTCCATGATCTTTTTGCCTTTATAATAGTTGTAAAAATCATAGGTACCCAGATTCACGTTGTTCAGCTGGTAATAATGTCCGTAAAGGTCTGTAAATACAATGTAATTAACCCAGACCTGCTGGCTGGCAAGCTCATTTGCCACACTGCGGAGGATTTCCTGATCTCCTGTGGAGAAAGCAGTTCCACCATAATTTTTACTATTCGTCAGAACATGACGCAGCTGTCCATTATTCAGGAAACTTCTTCCCGCCTCAATAATACTTCTCAAATTCATATCCATTACCCTGCTGGAGTTTTTCAGGGTGGACTGATAAGAGGTACGGTAGTTCTGTTCAATAGCATCAATAGATGCCTTGTACATAAAATTTATCAGAGTTCCCACTCCCAGAAGCACAATCAGAAACATGGAAAGAAAAATCTGTCTCTGAATGCCCTGCTGCCCCCATACGGTTTTTAATCCTTTAAAGTATTCCTTCTTTTTTCTCTCCATTATCTCCTCACCTGGCAATTTCTTTTCTGTCCTGACACCAGAAAACGGGTACATAGCCATTTCTTAGATGTAATCGCTATATACCCGCCAGCCTTTCGCTTTTATTTTTTAGAGCGTATTTGGAATATGCTTCCTATCTTTTGTATTAGAGCATACCTCCAAAATCATTCCCGCAATCTGCACTTTGTTTACTTCCACTATTGCTCGAATACTACCCTGTAAGTACCGCTTCCAGCTTCTGCATACATATAGTCCTCCGCTGCCGTAAACACGAGTCCGTCGTTTTCCTTAACAGCTTTTGCCTGATCCAGACGGATCTCTGCGGTTGTATTTACCGGAATCTCAACGGTTAAGGTAACCTGATTACCATCTGTCTCCCATTTTACACCAACATTGCCGTAAACGCTATGATAATTTCCTTCTGTATACTTAAGATTGCCGCCAATCCTTGGATAAAGTACTGCGTGTTTGAATCCGGGCTGCTCCGGATCCGCCTCAATTCCGGCCATTGCACGGTACATCCACTCACCGATGGCACCATAAGCATAATGATTAAAGGAGTTCATATCTGCACTCCACATGGATCCATCATCTTTCATTCCGTCCCAATGCTCCCAAATTGTAGTAGCACCTTTTTTCACCTGATACAGCCAGGATGGGAAATCCTCTTTCAGGAGCAGGTCATAAGCCTCTTTCAGGCAATGGTTCTGACTTAATGCATGGCAGAAATATGGTGTTCCCACAAATCCGGTAACAAGATGTCCGTTTTCCTTATCCAGAAGATGTTTCAGGCCTTCCACTGTTTTCCTGATGTATTTCTCTGGCGTGAGCTGGAAATACAGGGCCACAATGTGTGCAGTCTGCGTCTGGGCTGTCATATTTCCTTCTGCATCGAAGAAAGTTTCCTGGAACTTCTTTACGATCTTGTGGTAAAGTGCCTCATACTCAGCTGCCACCTCTTCTTTTTCAAGAGCCTTTGCCATTTTTGCAAAAAGTCCTGTAGAATATGCATAATATGCAGTACAGGTCAGGTCATTTGGTGTTGCACCAAAGTAGCTGCCCTCCTCTGCATCCAGGGCAACCCAATCACCAAACTGAAGCTTATAATTCCAGATATAGTCAACCGCATGAGCACGCATGAAATCAATCCATCCCTTCATGCTCTTATACTGCCTTTCCAGAATTGCCTTGTCTCCATACATAAGATACAGAGTCCACGGATTGATGACAGCTGCATCCGCCCATGCCGCTGCAGAATGAGGGCCCTGGCTGAGAAGCCAGTTTCCGTCTGTACGGCCTTCCTCGATATTGGGGATTACATGAGGAACACCGCCCTCTGGTGTCTGATCTACTTCCAGGTCACGAAGCCATTTTTTATAAAACGTATAGGTATTCATGAGGTAAGTGGCAGTGCGACAAAAAATCTGCGCATCACCAGTCCATCCCAGTCTTTCATCACGCTGCGGGCAATCAGTAGGAACGTCCAGAAAATTACTCTTTAAGCCCCACAGAAAGTTGTGGTGGAGCTGGTTAAGAAGCGGATTGGAACATTCCAGTTTTCCGTTGGATGCCATATCAGAGTGAAGGGTGCAGGCAGTAAAATTCTCCACCTTCGGCTCTCCTGGATAGGATACGATGAGAGCATACTGGAATCCCATATAGGTAAAGGTAGGATGCCAGGTAACGGTCTCTTCTCTTGCGAATGTATATTTCATGGTAGCCTTTGCCGCACGAAGATTGTCCAGATAAACATTTCCGTCTTTATCCAGAACCTCAAAGCAGTGAAGCTCGATTACATCTCCCGGTTTTCCGGAAGCAGTTACCTCAATGCGGCCTGCCATATTTTGTGCAAAGTCAATTACTGTATCGCCTGCAGGTGTCTGGAAAATCTGCTTTGCAGGAATACGGTCCATTACGTGAACCTTGGCGCCATACTGTGCGCGCATTACCTGTGTATCAAAAAATACCAGATGTACCGGTTTCCAGTTTCCGGAAGGAGTTTCTGCCTTGGACCAGTCCGGAATTTCCAATGCTGCATCATAGGTTTCTCCATCATAAATTTCTGCAAAAACCACAGGAGAATCACAGCCTCTCCAGGACCTATCTGTACAGATAGTTTCTGTAGTCCCATCCGCATAGCGAACCAGGATTTCCATGGTAAATGCAGTCTGATCACCATAGTTATTCCGTGCTTTTGTAAGTCCCATAACACCTTTATACCAGCCTGGAGCCAGCATTGCACCTGCGCCGTTAATTCCTTTTTGCAAATATTTGGTTATATCATAGGTCTGATAAAGAAGATGCCTCCTGTAGGAAGTCCAGCCAGGAGTCATCTCATCTTCCCCTACTTTTTCCCCATTAAGATAAAACTGATATAAACCAAGTGCTGTTGTGAACGCATAGGCCTCTTTTACCTCTTTTTTGATCTCAAAGGTACCTCTTACATAGGTTCCCTTGGAAACGCTCTTATAAGAGTCATCTGTTTCTGCGGATACGAAAGGTGCTTTCCATACAGGTGCCCCTTCCTCCCACTCTCCTTTTTCTCCCGCAAGTGCGGTTACAAAGGAGGCCGTCTGGCTCCATTCGCTTTCATCCTGGCCATCAGATACCTTTGCACGCACGAAATAGCGCTTTCCATTTTCCAGGGAGGCTCCCTGCACATAAACATGAGCAGACTCCTCAGATTCTACCTTTCCGCTGTCAAAGATCAAGTCCTGGAAGGCCTCATCTTTCGCAATCTGAAGCTGATAGGATTTCTGTTTTACATTTTTCTTGTCGCTTCCAAGCTCCCAGCTAAACTGCGGCATATGGGATACGCCAACTGGTGCAGTTTCATAATCCATATATATTTTCTTAATTGTAATCATTGTAGCTCCCTCGTTTGTTTCACCTCATGTTACTTTTTAACGTTTATGCATATTCAGCATCTGCCTTGCTTCATCTGGCGTTGCAGGCTCAAGGCCCATTGCACGGATCAGGTTTACCAGCTTCTCTACAACCTGCCAGTTATACTCTGCATCCACACCTTCATCCAGATAATGGCTGTCCTCAAATCCAACACGTACAACAGTTGCTCCCATTGCAATGGCTGCTGCAAGGAAGGTCCAGTTGTCACGGCCGAAATGGGTAACTCCCCAAAGTGCATCACCTGGTACAAAGGAACGGAAGGCTGTCAGCATTTCCGGTGTAGGCTGCATACCACCTTTATGTCCGAATACCAGATTGAACAGCATTGGATCTGCAAATGGCTGCTCTTTTCTTACAATTTCCATGTTGTGGATCATTCCAATATCAAAAACCTCTGTCTCCGGAATGATCTCTCTTCTGTAAACTGCCTCTGCGCAGTAACGGATATCGTCAAAGGAATTGATGTATACGCTTTCGCCAAGGTTGGTGGTTCCACCGTTCAAGGAAGCACTTTCTACCTTCGGATAATCCAGAGGATTGCAGCGCTCCTGGATGTTCATATCGGATACACCTCCTGTAGACGCCTGTACCACTACATCAGTACGTTTCAGGATTTCCTCAAAGCACTCTGACATATAAGAAATATCAGGGGTAAGGCTTCCGTCTGGTTTTCTGCAGTGGAGATGGCACATTGCTGCGCCAAGTTTCACGCTCTTTTCCACATCTTCCGCAAGTTTTACTGCATCAACACTGGTTCCTGCCTGTACAGGTGCCAGGGAAATAATTACCTTTCTCATTTTTGCTACCTCCCGTTGTCGCAGCCTTCAAACTGGCCACATTATTCAAAGCTTATCCGTAATTTGGTTAGATTAATTCTTCCACGATTTCTTTTAATGTACTCACTTCTCCCACATTTCCAGGGAAAATAATATATGGCATTCCTGGGAATTTACTTTCTTTTCCAGTCATCCATACCGGGATTCCCTTTTTCACCTGTCCCATAACACGGGCTTTTTTCACCTGAAGTGCTTTGGTTCCAACGTCAGAGGAAGTAATCCCGCCTTTTGCAATGATGAATTTCGGCTTCACAGAGAGCTTCCCGATAATGCTTGTCACTGCGTTGCTGATCTTCACGGAAATCTGAAGTTTCTCTTCCGGAGTCATATTCTCCGGCGCCAGAAGCTGTCTGCTGGTATAAATCACAACTGTTCTGCCGGAAAGAATTTTCTCTTCCGCCGCCTTTACTGTTCTCTCCACTTCTTTTTCCAGACCGTTTTCTTCAAAAACTGCATTTACCTGAAATTCCATAAAATCAGCCTGTCCATCCAGTTCCTTCAGGCAGTTCAGCTGGTCTGTAGTTTTCTTTACATGGGAACCGATAAGCACAATTCCGCCATTTTTCGTCTCACCCTCCAGCTGGGTTCTTCCCAGAAGAGGCTGGTCGGAAACACGGCCCATTACCTTGGTAAATGCAGCTGCCGTCCTTGCCATATACCGCTTTCCGTCTTTCATCGCAAGTACAAGCGCAGCACAGAAAACCTTCAGATCGGCGTAGGAAACTGCATTGACAATAATCTTTGCCATCTCCTTAGCTTCCATCAATTTTTCTTTAATTCCCTGCACATCCAGTGCATTCAGTTCCTCCAGGGAAATGGTAATGCAGTCCTGTTTTTTATATTTTCCCTCTGTTTTTTCCTCTACATATTCTGTAAGGTCAGAGGATTTATAGCCAAAAGTTTTGTCCTTTGCGAACTCTGTCATTCCGGCTGGCACCAGGTTTTCCTGTTCCTTCACATAGTGGATGTTGTCCATTGTGTAGCGTCCACCCTCTGGGAAAAATGGGCAGATGATCTCGCCATCCACACTACCCAGCCCCTCTGCCAGGATCTGCGTTTCCAGTGGATAATGGCCTCGCAGGGTGGAATCTCCACGGGAAATAATCATGAAATCCTGATTCTTTTCGCCGGCAACCTTTTTCACTCTTTCTGCAATGTCCTGGTGAGCCTTTGTTGTCTCCTCTGCGGAGAAGCTGCGGGAATTTGTAAGGATAAAGAACATGGATTCTTTTTCTTCAAATCCGCTGCTGATAGATGCTTCCTCCCAATCTGTATAAACGGACACATCATGGACCGTCTGTACTCCTGTGGGGTCATCATCCAAAACTACCAGTTTTTTATGAAATCCTTCCATTGCCTGAGAAAGAAGCTCTTCTGCTTTTACAGCATCTGTTTTGCTTCTCTCTTCTACGGTCTGGAAAGGAATGATCTTGTATTCCATATTTGTAAAAATCTCCATTCTTCTCACTAAAACCATGCTTGCCTGAACAGCTGTGTCTGCATCGGTAACTATAGCTGCATCACACAGTATATGCGATTGGGAACCAGATACGCATCTCTCCATAGTCACGATTGTCCCATGCATAATACGGGATCAGGCGCAGGTGCTTCTTGCTCATTCCGTGATATTTCAAAGGCTGATACAGGGCTTCTCTGTCAAATTCTGAGCGGTCAATGGCATACTCCTCGACTTCCAGGGCGGTCATCTTTCTGCCCTGGATCTCATATTTTACGGGAGTGAATTCTGCATTCAGATCCAGATAAATATCATCTAATGTAGCGGCCTGTGTGTCCACGCTCTCGCAGCAATATACTAGCGGTCCACGCTCAATAGCGGCCTGTCCTGTAGTTTCTTCAACCAGATTGTTGGCAACGGTATAACGTACCTGCATATCCAGATTCAGCTCTACATCCAGCTCTTCCAGGTTCTCTACCAGAATGTCAAGATAAGTTCCGACATCCTGTTTTCCAAGCTCTCTGTCAGCATTTGCACCTTTTATGAAACCACTGGCTGCCCAGCCGGGAATACGCAGTTTTAAATGTACTGGCGCATTTGTCTTAATGTCTTTTGCTGTGAAACGGATTTTCCCATCAAAGGGATAATCTGTCTCCTGAACCAGAGTAAATTCTCCGCCATTTTCCAGCTTCACCTGTGCTTCGCTGGCACCGTACATACCGGTCCATACGCTGTTATCTGATGTGAGATATGCGTACTCACTGGACTCTGCCACTGTTCTTGCCAGGTTTGGAGGACAGCAGTAGCTGAGAATGTACTCGCTTCTGGTAAGAGGCCAAACCAGTTCATAGTCCAGCTTCTTTGCCCTTCTTAGCATATTTTCGTAAAAAAATCTCTTTCCATCCAGACTGAATGCTGCCAGGTTGGTGTTCAGCATCATTCGTTCCAGAATATCGAAATATTCTGCTTTCGGGTCCAGCTGGAACATACGGTATGCCCAGAAAACACCGCCAAGGGATGCACAGGTTTCGTTATATGCCGTGATATTCGGCAGCTGGTATTCATACCCGTATGCCTGGTGTACAAGCTGATGGTAGAAAAAATTCCCATAAGGGGAAGCACCATTATATAAGGCTCCGCATCCACCGGTGATATAAAGCTTCTTATCGACCAGGCTTCTCCATACTTTATTCAAAACTTCTTTGTAATCGGAATCATTTTCTTCCAGACAAAGATCTGCCACACCTGCGTAAAGATAATTGGCACGTACTGCATGACCGATGATCTTGTCGTGCTCCTTTAAAGGTGTTCGATCCTGATTATCATCCAGTCCGTTCTTCACGCTGTCACGAAGAGCAACTGCCTGTTTTGCCAGCTTCAGATAGCGAGGATCATTGGTAGTGCGATACATTTCCACAAGTCCCATGTAGTGAGACGGGCATACGGCGGTCTGAACTTCTCCGGTACGCTCTGCTTCTTCGTAAAGATGCTCCAGATAGTCGGCTGTTCTTGCTGCTATTTTCAGGAAATTATCTTTTCCCGTGATTCTCTTATGTACACAGGCTGCGGTAAACATATGCCCAAAGTTGTAAACCTCGAAGTCATTGATGTCTCCCATTCTGGAAACTCCGTTACCGTTTTTTTCACCTATAATCTGCTTGGTAGACAGATAACCATCTGACTGCTGTGCTCTTCCGATAAGTGCTATGTATTCCTCAATCTCATCCTTTAATTCCTGGTTGTCTGTCTGGTATGCGGTGTAGATTGCAGATTCCATCCATTTATAAAAATCTCCATCACCAAAAACAGTTCCATCAAAATCCCCCTGTGCATCTCCTGCGCAGATTTTAAAATTTTCCACAACGTGGCTGATGTCCTTGCTGTCGAACATATGCTTCAGCTGCGGTACTGTGCTGCTGGCACAGGTGTCAAAACGTTCTTTCCAAAGACCTCCCGTCCATTTTACCTTCATTCCGTCCAGTGCATGAACCTTCGCATAAGGGGATCTGGTTGTGTCTATAAGCATTCTTTTTCTCCTTCTATGATCTAAATGTATCATCTGTCTGGGATATTCCCTGTGCGATACGAAAACCTGCTATGCTCCATCTGCGGAGTTCTCATAGCGACTGACCGCATTTAAAATTCGTTTTTTATAAGCCCTTTGCTTTCAACGCTGCTGCAAGTGCCTGTGCTCCGAAGCGTGGGCTGGAAAGTACAGGTTTGCCGATTTTCTCATGGATTGCATCCTCTGCATAAGCCATGGAGCCCTGTGCAAGGAGGATTACGTCTACCTTGTCTGCGATTTCTTCTGCTTTTCCGCAAAGAAGAGCTTTGAATTTATCCTGATCTGCGCCGAATGCATCTACCAGTCCGTCTACCAGCTCCACATGGCGGTTCATCTCTCTTGCCACACGGGAAACAGTGTTCTTGGTTGGCTCTAATGTAGTCGGAAGTGTTGCAAGTACGCCTACTCTCTTTCCAAGGCGGGCTGCCTCACGGCACATTTCCTCATCAATACGCACGATTGGGATTCCGGTGTAGTGTCCAATATTCTGCGCAGCATCTGCAACCTCTCCTACAGATGAACAGCAGTTTAAAATAGCGTCAGCGCCATCAGAAACAGCCTGCATATACATTCCCACCAGGCGGGCTGCTGCTCCTGCTGTTACATATCCATGTTCTCTTACCTCAGCAAGGATAGATGGATCCTGATAATTCAAAATTTCCGGTGCATCTCCCAAATTTTTTCTGATTTCTTCATTCACGCACTCAATAAGTTCCGGTGTTGTGCTGGTATAAACAATTCCTAATTTCATATCGATTCTCCTTCTCTGTTTTGTATTTTTATTTCCGTTTTTTGTACATTAAATCGTACATAATCATCTCATTATCCACTATTTCTACAAAAATTTTACGATTGTTGCCAGTTATGGTCAAGTCCAATTTCTTTGTTTAGTGTCACATTTATTTGGATATTTCATAGATTTTTCCAACTGGCATTTTTTATAATTTAGATTTTTATTTTTCTGTTTCTTTGTCTGTTATGCTGTTCTTTCTTCCATTTCCCTATTTAGAACCATTATTTTGTATAAAAAATACTACGATTTAATATATATAATTGTCAAGTATGTTTTTTTCATGCTCATTTTTCTCCTGCACCAGGGCCATCGACAATCCTCCCAATTTCCTGGTAGTTTTCTTATCTATTTATCACAAAATTTGACCCCCAAATTTCTTTTTTCCACAGAAG
>ERZ1035006.469-NODE-469-length-32328-cov-4.617203_pt1 | contig 32328 bp, 63 predicted proteins | sample MGYA00520694_ERZ1035006 | MGnify/ENA primary metagenome ERZ1035006 (study PRJEB33766, sample SAMN09781746) | gut metagenome | biome: gut microbiome | host: Homo sapiens | place: Madagascar | study: EMG produced TPA metagenomics assembly of the PRJNA485056 data set... | reverse complement strand
CCTTTCTTGTAAATGCTCAAAAACTTGCAGAAAATGGCGGTCTTGCGAAATGCAAAAGCATTGTGTGTAAAGGTTGCGAGCACGCGGTTTTTGTTAATAGGTGGGATGGCACGCCTTACCTTATTGGCTGTGATCTGACTGTGGGTTGCGAAGAATTTAAGAAGCGAACCATGACATAATAGTACCCCAGTGCTCTGCGATCGATGTAACGAGGCTCAACAACGCGACCAGAGTCGTGATAGAATACGGCACCCAAAAGTTTCGCGTTTCGCGGCGACGCTTTTCTACATAGGCGCGGCCCTCAAGTGTAATCGCATAGCCACCCCATTCACGGTCTCCAAGCTCGTCAATAACTTTGTCGGTATCCCATATAGAAATAAATTTTTCGCGTTTTAATGCGGACGTTATACTGCTTGGCTGCTTTGCTTCGTCTACTCCCGTTATTTGAGATATTTCCAAAAGCGGCAAGCGTCCCTTTTTATAAATGCGTTTTAGGAGTTTATAAGCTCGATTATCAATCATGATTTGACCTCGTGTGTTGAGAAACGATATTGACAACAATACTCATACTTTCCCTCTTGCACTAAAATGTGCAACAATCGACATATAGCCCCGTTACAAAAATATTTGGAGGGACATAAAATGTTGTGTAATGGCGTAAAAAATGATACAATAAACGAAATGGATATTGAAATAATGCGAGAGAAAGTGCTTTATTCCGCGCTATCGCTTGCACCAGAAGAAAAAAACCAGCTTCTAAGATTTATTGAAGGAGGCTTATGCCATGAAAGAGCTAACGAAAGCATGGTACATAGACGCGAAAATGGTTGACGCAGTAAACCGGTGCATGGACGCAATCCGCGCGTCTGGGCTTTCTGCCGACAGCGCGGAATATCTTCCGGCCTGTTTAGATCAGGCGATCAAAGCAAGCAATCAGGTCGCTGCGCAAAGCACTCCATTTCGAGAAACCCATGTGCAGGTAGAAGAAGCAAACGGCGGGTATGATGTCACGCCTTGCGAGCTATTATTTGTTCAATAGCTGCCGATGCAATCCCCTTCGATATTGTTTCAATCACCGACAAAGAAACCGACCCAAATGACCGCAGTATTTTTGACGTCTTTTCCCATTGCGCTTTTTCGGAAATTGTCGCGATAAACTCATGCCCCTTTGGGGTGACATAGTAGATAGCCGGTAGTTCATTATGACGGAAATTCTCAACGGGGTCAAAGCGAAAATCTGTTGCCAGATATCCGCTTTCGGAAAGCTGGATAATATGATAAATCAAAGAACCCGCGTCGTACTTATTCAATGGGGGGACAAGCCGCATTGAATCTACATAAAGAACATGATATCTGGCTGCGGTGCATCTTCCGATTTCTTCCGTCTTGATGTATGTATGTTCCTCGCAAAAGAGCATCAAATCGCGGACGCAATCAGGGTCAAGTTTCATTTCTTCTCCCTCTTGCTTTCCAAAAAATCAATATACCGGTAAATCTCGTCCAGTTCCTCCGCAGACGCGGAGCGAACAAATCGAGAAATTTTCTCATCCGAGCCCTCACCCTCTGTGGCGGGGGCTTTTTTTGCGCCTTTTTCCGGCAGGACGGGCAGCTCGTCGCCGTCCAACTCGGCAAGTGTGATGCCGAAATGGTCGGCGATCTTCTGGCGGGTCTTTGGGTGCGGAACAACTACGCCGTTTTTCCAGTTAGAAACGCTTTGTAAGTTTACACCAAGTATTTTAGCAAATCGATACGAAGAGTATCCTGCGCTATCCATGCAATAGTTAAAATTTCTGGTAAATCCCATAAAAATCACAGTCTAACTTAGGTTATTTTGACGGTCTAATTTAGGTTGACTAATGGTCTAACTTCGACTATAATTAGATTCGTGGACAGGCAATAAGAAACCAGACCACCCCGACAAATCGAGCTGGTGAGAAACATATAGTTGTCGCAAACTTAGAGTATCACCAATGCTCCAATTTGTCAATAGAATACTCTAATTTTGGAGGTGAAAAAATGAAAATTGAGGCAACGGCAAAAGAAATCGCTGACCTTGTACTTGCACTACAAGGCCAGCGAATCAGGGAAGTTTCAGTTTTGATCGGCGAGAAAGAAGTTGGCCGATGCGTTACTTGCCGCTCGGAAAGTCTTCGTTGAGCTTCGGAAGCACGGCATCGTAAATTTCCTTGTACTTTGCGTATGGGTCGACTTGGACAACGTAACCATCTTCCAATGGTTGGCCTGATACGGCGTATTCCGGTTTGGTTAATTCGACCGCAAGTGCAACTGCCAAATCGTGTGCGCGCTTTTCATTGTCAGACATTTTAACACCCCCTTTCAATACTCCATTTTACCGCATGGGCAGTAAGGGGGCAACACTAAGAAAGGAGTTGATAAATTGAGTTTCCCTGAGAATCTGGCTCGGCTGCAAACTGAGCGTGGCGAGACGAATTATCGTCTTGCAAAAGAAATCGACGTATCGCAGACGTCGATCAAAAACTGGAAAGAGAGCGTGTGCCACCCGCACCCGCGCCAAGTCAAGAAGCTGGCAAAGCACTTCGGCGTTACCGTGGACGCGCTGCTGAAATCCAGCGATGGGCAGTAAAAAATGCCCCGCCCAATGTTGCAGCATCGAGCGGGGCGGGTGGGACAAATCTCACCACAAGATATTGTGTCCGTGCTTATTGTAGCACGGAAGAAAGGAAAAGGCAAGATGCTAAAGCCACAACAGTTAACGCGACGGCGAAACGACCTTGAGCGAGCCGTGCGCGGCGCGATGGGACGCGCGTTGATTCGCACCGGCAAGGAGCTGGGCGAGGAAATCGGCTTATCGGAAACGCAAATTTGCAACAGAATGGCGGGGCGTTCTCACTGGACGTTAGAAGAAATCTGGGAGCTTGACCGAGTTTTGCAATTTACGGACGCGGAAAAGCTCATGCTGATCGGAGGGGCGAAATGATCGACACACTGTTTTTCGGCAGCATCGCCGCTGCGGTGATCGCACTCAACGGCTGCGACTTCACCACGAGCCTTGCCGTCATCGGCGCTTGCGCGGTCGGCAAGGCGCTGTATGAGCTGCTGCCCTACATCGACAGGGGGTGCAGGAAGTGAAATGCGAACTGTACCATGACAACTTCCAGAATTTCAAAAAATACGGAATCCCAAAGGCGCAACTCGTGATTGCGGACATTCCCTACAATATCGGCGCTGACGCTTACGGGAGCAACCCGACGTGGTACATCGGCGGCGACAACAAAAACGGCGAGAGCAAAAAAGCAAAGAGCAGCTTTTTCAACTCTGATGGCTATTTCAAGATCGCAGAATATATGCACTTCTGCAACCGCCTTTTGAAGAAAGAGCCGAAGGAGAAAGGGCAAGCCCCGGCAATGCTTGTTTTCTGCGCGTTCGACCAGATGCAGACCGTCACGGAGTACGGGAAGCAGTACGGATTCAAGAACAGTTACCCGATGTTTTTTTGCAAGAACTATTCCGCACAGGTTCTTAAAGCCAATATGCGAGTAGTAGGCGCGACGGAGTTCGCGGTGGTGCTTTACCGCGACAAGCTGCCGAAATTCAACAACGGGCGCGAGATCGGCGAAGATGGGAAACCGATTCGCGGCACGGGGAAGATGGTTTTTGACTGGCAGAAGTGGGAACGTGACGGCAAGGACATTCCCAAGATCCACCCAACGCAGAAGCCGGTGAATGTGCTGAAACGGCTGATTGAAGTTTTCACCGATCCCGGCGACGTTGTAATCGACCCATGCGCGGGAAGCGCGACTACCCTTCGCGCGGCGTATGAGCTTGGGCGGAACGCTTACGGGTTTGAGATCGACAGGAACTTTTACAAGGCGGCGCAAGAGGAAATGCTTGCTCCGCTGCTTGAGAAGCCCGCACAAATCACGATGGAAGAGGTGACACGGTGAGACGGCACGACAAGCGCACGAGAGAGCAGCGCAAGGCCGATGAATCGGCACTGATTGCGGCGGTGTGCCTGGGCGCGACGATCCTCTTGATCGCGATCTCAATTCTCGCCACCAGCGCGCAGGCAGTCGATGCGGAACCGGAAGAAGCACCCATCGTAGATGAGTATGACCCCGCGTGGGACATTCCCGCGACGGAAAGCGCGGTGTGCAACGACGTTTTCCTCGGCGAGTACACGCTCACGGCATATTGTGCGTGCTCAAAGTGCTGCGGCGTATGGGCTAATGGCTACACCGCGACCGGCACGCTGGCCACCGAGGGACGCACGATCGCCGTTGACCCGAAGGTGATCTCCTACGGCTCGCGCGTGCTGCTCATCTGGCCGGACGGCACGCAGCACAGCTATATCGCCGAGGATTGCGGCGGCGGTGTCAACGGAAACCACATCGACGTATTTTTTGATAGCCATCAGGCGGCGCGCGTGTTCGGCGTGCAGAGCGCGATGGCGTATTTGGAGGCGGCGGAATGATGCACTGCGAATCATGCGGCGCGGATTTTGAGCACCCGACCATTTACTGTGGACAAGAGAACCTCGACGGTGAGCGCGGGTATTACCGACGTTTCGTGCAGGTATGCCCCTTCTGCGGCGAGGAATGGATAACGGAGGTAAGCGATGAAGACTGATGGCGTAAGCGAGTACACTCACTGCACGGTAGACCTCTACTTCCCGAACAAAGAGGTTAAATGTATGTTCTGCCCGTTGCTTGAAACGTACTCGCGCAACCAGTGCCGGAGAACCGGCGAATACATCGCAGATACACGCGGCATCGGTATTTGGTGCCCGCTGAAAATGGAGGAGTTACCTGATGGAGAACCTTGGAATCTATGAAAGCGTGCGGCAAGTCCCGCAGTCCGCACAGCGCGAAATTCAAGCGGGGAGGCTGAAAGGCAAGACCGACATTAACCCCATGTGGCGCATTAAGGCGCTGACGGAGCAATTCGGCCCTTGCGGGATTGGTTGGAAATATACCATCACCGATAAGCGCCTTGAAAATGGCGCGAACAACGAGATTTCCGCATTTGTGGACATTGACCTTTTCATTAAAGTCGATGGTGAGTGGTCAGATGCGATCCCCGGCACAGGCGGGAGCGCCTTTGTCGCCAGCGAACGAAACGGCCTTTACACCTCTGACGAGTGCTTCAAGATGGCTTTGACAGACGCGATCTCCGTTGCCTGCAAGGCGCTCGGTTTTGGCGCAGATGTGTATTGGGCAAAGGACGCGACCAAGTACACACCAAGACCGGAGAGACAGCAACCAAACGAGGCGGCTGGAAAACCGGTTTGCAAGGACTGCGGCAAGCCCATCTACCCTGTGACGCACGGCGGCAAGAAATATTCCGTTGCCGAGATTGCGGAGAACGCGATAAATACCTATAAAGCACCGCTCTGCTGGGCGTGCATGACGGCAAGGAGAAAAGCGAATGAAAGCCCGACTGCATGATCTATCCCTTGCTCGCGATGGTGGGTATTTACTTACCATCGCCACGCGGGAGAACGTCGGCGCACTGTATGACGAGCTGCACGAGGTAGACGTTGATGTGACCGTAAAGAAACACCGTGAGAAACGGAGTCTTGATGCAAACGCCTACTCATGGGTTTTGCTGGACAAGCTTGCAGACGCCACAGGAACGCCAAAGAGCGAGATTTACCGCCGAGAAGTCAGGGACGTTGGCGGCAACACAGAAACAGTCTGCGTGCGCGAGAAGGCCGTGCAGAAGCTATGCGACGGCTGGAACAAGAATGGTATCGGCTGGCAGACGGAAGTGATGGATAGCAAAATCGACGGCTGCAAAAACGTGGTGCTGTATTACGGCTCGTCCACCTTTGACACAAGGCAAATGTCGCGCCTGATCGACAACATCGTGCAGGACTGCAAGGCGCTTGGCATTGAGACATTGACCCCGCAACAGCTTGACGCATTGAAGGAGGAATGGGGCAGATGACTAAAAGCATCATGCAGGACAAGCGGGAGTGCTATATCTCAGGATTCTCGACGAACCTCGCGCGGCATCACATTTACGGTGGCGGCCGTCGACAGCTATCCGATATTTGGGGCTGCTGGGTGTGGCTGCGTGCTGACTGGCACAACATGGCCGACTACGGCGTGCACGGGAAAGACGGTCACGAGCTGGATATGCGGCTGAAACGTGAGTGTCAGAAGCGTTTCGAAGAACTTTACGGCCACGATACTTTTATGGCTGTATTCAAGAAAAACTATTTGGAGGAAGAATCATGCTGAACAGAATTTGCATCATGGGGCGCATTACGCGCGATCTGGAACTGCGCCGCACGCAGGACGGTACGGCGGTCACGAGCTTCACCGTCGCCGTCGACGACGATTTCAAGAGCAAGGCAACCGGCGAGAAGAAAACCTATTTTCTCGACGTAGTAGCATGGCGACAGGCAGCCGAGTTTGTCTGCCAGCATCTCGGAAAAGGCCGCATGGTCGTAGTTGAGGGCAAGCTCACTGTCCGCGACTGGACGGACAAGGACGGCAATAAGCGCCGCAACGCGGAGATCATCGCCGACAACATCTATTTTGGCGACAGCAAGCGCACCGATGCCACCGAGCCTCAGATCACCGCAGAGAGCGCCGCAGGCGGCTTTGCAGAGGTCAGCGAGGACGACGGCGAGCTGCCGTTCTGATGGAGGGGCGAAATGAGCACATACGACGTTTTGATTTACGAGGGCGACGATTTGGCTGCCGCCCTCACGGAACCGGGCATTGCATTGATCTATGTAGAAGACATTCTCATGATGGACGCAGCTAAACTATCCGGAACGCTTTCCGAGGTTGGGGTAAGGCACTGCATTATTCCTCACGAGGGGGAATGAGTGATGGCAAAAAGCGGAATTGATTACTTTCCGCTTGATGTCACACTGAACGCAAAGTTTGAACTGATAGAAGCAGAATTTGGCTTGACAGGATTTGGTGTAGTCGTTCACTTGCTGCAAGAGATTTACGGCAAGGCGGGTTACTACATTGAATGGACAGAGGAGGTTGCGCTTTTGTTCGCCCGCAAGGTCGGGTTGGGTGGGAGCGTTGTTTCCGAAATAATAGAGGCTTCTATCAGGCGAGGGATGTTCGACAAAGAGAAGTATGACAAGTACCACGTATTGACCTCTAAAGGCATACAGGAAAGGTACTTCGAGGCAGTCAGCCGCCGTAAAACTCTCGAAGTCGATTACAACATCCTTCTGGTCGATGTTGCCCGAATTTTGCCTAATGTTGACATTCAAGCGAAAAATGTAAACATTCTTTCGAAAAATGCTGACATCGAGAGACGAAGTAAAGTAGAGGAAAGTAGAGAAGAGAAGAGTAAAGAAGAGTATGGATGCGCGGAGCCGCAAGCGGCTCACACGCCGCCAATCGTCTCTCTCGTGCTTAACGATGGGTCTTTTTTCGATGTCTTATCTCCCGACGTATCGAAATGGGAAGCGCTATACCCCAATGTCGATGTTAAGCAACAACTTAGACACATGGCAGGGTGGTGCGATGCAAACCCTACCAAGCGAAAGACGCGCGGAGGGGTTAAGCGTTTCATTACTAATTGGCTCGCCGAAGAGCAGAACAAGGGCGGCAAAGCACCGCAGAATAGGCCGTTTGTCGGCGGCGATGTATTCGCCGTGATGCTGGAGGAGGAAAAGAACCGTGGAAAGAGCTGACGTAATTAGCCTTTTGGGGCGATTAAAACAGGCTTATCCGCAGGCCTATGCCAAGATGACCCGCACAGAAGCCGAAGAGCTGGTATCCCTCTGGTCGGACATGCTGGGCGGGGAAGATCCTGCTGCGGCAAAGGACGCAGTGGACGCGCTGATCGCCGAGGACACGAGGGGATTCCCCCCGAAGGTCGGCCAAGTGCTGGCAAAGATCAGGGGTGCCGCTTCCCCGCATGTCTCGGTGGCGTGGATGAAGCCATACATCGAGCGGACAGCCGAGCAGGAGGCATTCATGCCGAGCGTATCGCGCTATGCGAGAGAACACGGGCTAACGTGGGAAGCGGCTGCTGCCGAAATGGGAGGGTAGCACATGGGGCGAGTAGTTAGGTTTTACATTGACGGCAGACCCGTCCCGAAGGGCAGACCGCGCGTCACCCAGCATGGGACGTACACGCCGAAGAGCACGCAGGTGTTCGAATCCGCAGTTCGCGCGGCGTGGCTCAAGGAGAGAGAAAAGCCGTTTGAAGACGGTGAAGCGCTGGACGTTATGGTCACCGCTTGTTTCCCCGTACCCGCCGGAACGCCAAAGAGCAAACGGGAGAAGTTGCATTTAACCCCGTACCTCAAGCGCGGCGATATCGACAACATCATCAAGGCAGTGTTGGATGCGCTCAATGGGTATGCCTACAAGGACGATTCTGCCGTGTTTAGCGTTTACGGGCGAAAGATTTACACGACGGGCGAGCCGTTTACGGCGGTGACGATCAGCAGCGTGGAGGTCGACCATGAGCTTTGAACACTGCCACGGCTGCAAGCCGCCAACGAGGTATCCCGGCTGTCAGGATCACTGCCCGCACTACGCGGCGGACAAAGAAAAAAGCGACGCAAGCCGCAGGGCGAAAGAGGAAGAATACCGCGCCATTGATGATTTCCGTGTGGCGCGCAGATTCAAGCAAAAGCGGCTGCAAAATCTGAAATGACGAAATGAGGGAGCGAAAAGATGAAATACAGACAGCTGTATGTGGCGATTGACCACAAGCATGCAGGCGTTGTTACCTGCGTGGCAGACTCGCCGACAGAGCTTGCCAAAAAGTGTGGCGTTGACCTCAGCGCGGTATCGCACTCTGTTTCTGCCATGCGGCAGAACCCACAGAAAAAGCGCAGATTTGCAAGCGTCTGGACGGCGTGGAGCGACAGGGAATATGCAAAATATTTCGGGGAGGTGCGCGCATGAACGTTGCTGAAAATATCGATTGCATGAAGGCAATGAAGAACCTGCCGGACAAGGCTTTTGACCTCGTTGTGGTCGATCCGCCGTATTTCAGCGGGCCGGAGCGGCGCGGATATTATGGCTGCAAGGTCAGCAAAATCGGCGTGCACAGAGACTACCCTATATCGCCGAAGTGGGATATTCCGACACGTGATTATTTCGATGAGCTGGAACGGGTCGCGAAGCACTACATCGTTTGGGGTTGTAACTATTTCGATTACCATTTCGCGCCGGGGCGCATCGTATGGGACAAGTGCAACGGGGGAAGTTCCTTCAGCGATTGTGAGATCGCAGCCACAAATTGCCACGACAGCGTGCGGCTTTTTCGTTACATGTGGAACGGCATGATGCAGGGCAAGAGCATTTCGGAAGGCTTTGTTCAGCAAGGGAATAAGGCGCTGAACGAGCAGCGCATTCATCCCACGCAAAAGCCTGTAGCACTTTACACGTGGCTGTTTCAAAAGTACGCAAAGCCGGGGGACAGCATACTCGACACACACCTCGGCAGCGGCAGCAGCCGTATCGCTGCATTGGAGCTTGGGCTCGATTTTGTGGGGTACGAAATTGACGAGCACTACTACGAAGCGCAGGAAAGGCGCTTTGAGGAATACATCTCACAAGGGAGTTTGTTTTTGCGGGAGGTACCGACATGCTGAAAGTGCATCGGGCAAAGACCCCGTTTGAGCGCTGCGTTTATCCGGTTCTCAAAGAAGCGCTGGAAAAGACGGATTTGTCGCAGATCCAGCTGGCGAAAGAATGCGGCGTTGCACAGTCGACCATCATTCGGTGGACGTTTGGCGACTGCGAGCGCACGGTGAAATTCCTGCTCAAACTGGAAGAGATCACCGGGGAGCCGTTCCGGGAACTGTTCGGAGAATGCGAGGGGATAAGATGAAGGTTTTAGTTGCCTGCGAGGAATCGCAGGAGGTATGCAAAGCGTTCCGGACATTGGGGCATGAGGCATATTCTTGTGACATTCAGGAGCCGTCCGGCGGGCACCCAGAGTGGCATATCCTGGGCGATGCTTTCGAGGCCATCGAGGGGGGGCGAGTGACTACCATGGACAGACAAACCCATGATGTGGGTCAATGGGATATGATTATTGCTTTTCCGCCCTGCACCAAAACCAGCAACGCCGGAGCGCGGCACTTGTATAGGGGCGGCAAGCTCAATATCAAGCGGTATTATGAGGGCTTGTGCGGCAAAGCGCTGTTTTTAGCTATTTGGGCAGCAGATTGCGAAAAAGTTGTGATTGAGAACCCGACGCCGAGTAAAGTCTTTGAGTATCCAGAGCCAACCCAAGCCATACAGCCCTATCAATACGGGCACCCGTTTAGCAAAAAAACCTTGCTGTGGGAGCGTGGTGTCCAGCCGTTGGAGCCGACCAATATTGTTGAGCCGACAGCAACATGGTGTCCGAGCGGCAGCTATAGTCATAAGCATGGGGAACAGCACAAAGGTATGTTTACCACGGATAGGGCCAAAAACCGCGCAAAGACTTTCCCCGGCATCGCCAAAGCTATGGCGGAGCAATGGGGCGGAGACGTTAGGGAGGACGCATGAACATCGGAGACACATACAGCTGGACACCCGCAGCCTTTGATGGCGTGAGCGGACTGGGCAGTTTTGAGAAGCTGAGAACCGTACACGGGCCCATCGTCTACATCAACGAGCGCCACCGCTACTTTGCGGCGGAGGCCGATATCAACGGGAATAAGCTCAGAGAGAGCTTTAAATTTTAACAAAAATCAGGAGGAATTTTATCATGAACAACAATCAGGACTACATCGTTCGCTGCGACCGTGCAGGCGTGTTTTTCGGCAAGATCAAGGAGAGAACCGGCTCCGAGGTCACCATGACGGAGGTGCGTAAGCTGTGGAGCTGGGACGGCGCGTGTGCCGTGGAGCAGTTGGCGCAGGACGGTACAAAAGCACCGGGCAACTGCCGTTTTACCGTGACAATTCCGGAAATGACCGTGCTGGGGGCAATTCAAATTATCCCGTGCACGGATGCGGCATCGGTATCGCTTCGCGGTGTAAAGGAGTGGAAGAGATAATGCTTGATGATAAGGTCAAGGCATTCCTATCAGTGAGCTACGGCTACGGCTACGGCTACGGCGACGGCGACGGCTACGGCTCCGGCTACGGCGACGGCGACGGCTACGGCTACGGCTACGGCTCCGGCTCCGGCGACGGCTCCGGCTACGGCGACGGCATTAAAAGTTTTAATGGGGAACCGGTCTATCGAATTGACGGAGTAAACACGCTGATTCATTCCGTGCGCGGTAACACTGCGCACGGGGCAATCTTGAACGGCGATTTGACGCTCACACCGTGTTACATCGTCAAGCAGGACAATGTTTTTGCGCACGGTGAAACACTGCGCGGAGCAATGGAGGCCTTACGAGAAAAGCTATTTGAGGATATGCCGGAAGAGGAACGCATTGCGATGTTCTTGAGTGAGACAGACCGCGGGAAAACGTATCCGACGCAGTACTTTTACGATTGGCATCACCGCTTGACTGGCTCGTGCGATATGGGGCGAAAGCAGTTTGCCCGCGATCATGGTGTTGACCTCGAGCACGGCATGATGACGCTGACGGAGTTTTTGGAGCTGACAAAAGACGCTTATGGCGGCGACGTGATACGAAAAGTGATTTGTAAAATGCAGGAGGCGGAGTGATGGAACGACTGACGAAGCGAGACACCGATGGGCAGGCAATGATGGACTGCCAGAAGTGTGAAGCAGATTGGACGGGTAAGCATGGTAAGCCGATGGCTGACTGCACCGCGCTGTACTGCCGCAATCGCCTCAAGGATCGCCTCGCCGCCTACGAGGACAGAGGGTGTGCGCCGGAGGAAGTTCTGCCGAAAGATAAGGCGGACGAGATTGCGATGAAACTTTTGCGCCTTGCGGATTTGGAAAGTTTTGCTCCGTATGAGCGGCTACGCAAATTGGCCGAGGCCGGCAAGGACGGTCGGCTGGTGGTGCTGCCGTGCAAGGTGGGAGATACGGTGTATTTTGCTTTGCTTGGAAGAATCATTGAGAAGCAAGTATTTAGCATCGTTTCATTTTCAAATTCCACAAGAATTTACTGTGGCGGAACCAGCGAATATTTCAGACCAGATGATATAGGAAAAACATTCTTTCTCACCCGCGAGGAGGCGGAGAAAGCATTGGAGGCGATGAATGATGTTTGACCTGAAACCATGCCCGTTCTGCGGGGGAATAGAAATTGTCATTCGGTCAGTATCTGGTATCTTCCCAAGGAGTTCGTACCAACGCACATACAAATATATTCAATGTCGGAGCTGCTTTGCAAGAACGGGAGATTACGCTACAAGACCGAGAGCAATCGAAGCGTGGAACAGGAGGGCTGACAATGGCTGAATACTTTGAGCGAGACTCTGTGATTGACCTAATCACACGTCGGTACGAAAATCCAGAAATCTGCACGCAGGAAATCAACAGTATACCCGCCGCTGACGTTGCGCCGGTGGTGCATGGGCGGTGGGAACCGTGCTTTGACGAGAATTGCAGATGTCTGTGGGGCTTTGGAAAGTGCTCAAATTGCGGGCAGGAATACTACGCACATGCAATCGATCATTACAAGTATTGCCCCATCTGCGGCGCGAAGATGGATGGAGGCAATGACAATGAAGCTGATTGACGTGGACTCTCTTGGTGTGGGTAGATGCAGTAAAGATATTCTTCCAGCGGCATATTGTGCTGGCTGGAATGGACTGCTTGGCATTTTGGAGAAAGCCGATACCGTCGACGCCGTGGTCGTTACTCGGTGCAAGGACTGCAAGCACAGCACATTGCCGTCTGAGCTCACTCAGCGGTATGGGAAGCCGGGGACGCTGACGTGTCACAACAGATATTCGCCATGTAACAGACGCAATGTTGGCGAGGTTGATTTTTGCAGCTACGGCGAGCGGAGGGAGGAATAATTATGGCTGAGTATTTTGCAGAAAGAACGTGCGATGTGTGTGGCGCCAGAGTTGCAGTTAAAAAAAGGCTGTTCTTCAAGACGTATTACGACTATACGAGGATTCGCTTCAACGGAAGAAATGAGCAAGCTATCTTGTGCCAAAAATGCTATGCGGACATGGTACTGGAATTGCGCGAAAAGCTTGAGGAAAAGAACCATGCTGACGATCACGATTAAAGCCAACGTACCCGCCGCCGATGCGCAGGGCATCAAGGAGCGCATCGCCATGGACATTGAGCGATACGGCGACTGCAAGGTCGTGAGCATTGTAAGCGACCGGGGGCGGGAAGAACAGCTACAAATGAAATAACGCCTGCGGGCGAAAAAGAAAGGAAACAGAACCATGAAACAGTACATCGGAACGAAACTTATCGAGGCGGAAAAGGCGTATCGCGTGGACGGCAAGGTCGTTACGCTCGCGGAGGACAGAGTGCCGTGCGGCAACGAGGTCGAGCGCGGCTACAAGGTGCGCTATGCGGACGGATACGAGAGCTTTAGCCCGCAGGCTGTCTTTGAAGAGGCGTATCGCCCGACCGACGGCCTGAGCTTCGGTCTCGCCATCGAGGCGGCGAAGAAGGGCATGAAGATCGCACGCCGCGGCTGGAACGGTAAGAACCAGTACGTCGAGCTTGCGGAGCGTATCAGCTACGAGAACGCTGCGCACGAGTTAATTAACGCCAAGCACGAGGCCATCGGAAACAAAGCGCTTGCCTTTGTCGGCACATCCGGCGTACAGCTCGGCTGGCTGGCCTCGCAGGCCGACATGCTGGCTGATGACTGGGTAATCGTCGGGGAAGCGGTGACCGAATGAGCATTAACATCAAGAAGTACACCAAAGACCAGATGGCGAAGATGGTGGAGGAAGCGCAGGAGAAGAACGCGGCGCTTGAAGCAGAGATTGACGCGCTGAAAAACCATATCGACATGAAAAATGATCTGATTGCGGACTATGCGAACCTAAAGGCGGCGATGCAGCGAAAGAACGCCGCTCTGACCGAGCAGATCAGCCAAATGAACGGCGAGACCATTACCCGCGAGAACGTGATCGCGAGCCTGAAAGCGGACGCGGATGCGCTGCGAGTTCAGCTCAAGAACGCCAACGATACCATGGAGGCAGTGAGCAAAGAGCTGCAAAGGGTCAATTCGGAAAATGACGGCCTGCGAAATAAGCTCGCTGACACTGAGGCGGCGCTTGGGCGGGCAAACGACGAGTGCGCTTTTAAGCAAGAGGTCCTTAATGTAATGCGTAACAGGCGCTACAACGCCGAGCGGCGCGCTGACTACGCAGAAGCACACCCGTGGAGAAACCTGTGGGCGTGGGTCAAGAGAAAGGTGGCGTACCATGAGTAAACCTCGCTATAGCTGGTGGGGCTATGTAAAAGCCATTATCCGCCGCTATGACCCAGATCGAGAACGGGGGTTGCGCGGCGTGCCGCTAAAAGAAAGTTGCGCTGTGAGCCAAGCGGTAAGCGAAACAGGATCCATGCAAGACGGCGAAGGGCGCTTGAGATTTATCCGCCTTGTGTTTTGGGACAAGACCCACACGCTCGAAGGGGCGGCGATGGCAGTCAACTGTTCCGACCGGACGGCGAGACGCTGGCATACCGATTTTATCAAGTGCGTCGCGCGGAACTACGGGCTGCTCGATGATTAAAAGTTGGCCTTAAAAAGCCATTTGCTTATGAGATAATAGAATCGCAGAGGTGTAAAAGCCTTTGCGGTTCTCTCATTCATGGCGTTTACCTCCTGCGCCATAGCGGGGCGCGGTGCTTTTCATCTTTTCACACCACCCCCGCAACATGCCGCACGCACGATGCAGCCCACGATCAGGGCCGAGAGGTCGCACCTCTCATGCGGCACAGGACCCCGCGCACCTCTCAACGATGTGGCCCAGCGGGGACATATACAGGCGTAGCCAAATGGTAAGGAATGGGACTTTGACTCCCAGATATGCAGGTTCGACCCCTGCCGCTTGTGCCAAAAGAGGACGGCCGCTGCCTTGAGTGCGGCGTTGTAGCCCTTCGGGGGCGGGTAAAGTCTGCTATGTAAGGCCAAGGGGTGGGGGCTGGTAGCAAAATTGATTTGAGGTGGTGACAATGGCTGCGCGTCTGACAGACCGGCAGAAAAAGAAAATACTGGCGGACTATGTGCAGACGAACAACTATTGCGCCACGGCAAAAATCAATGGCGTTTCCGCAACGACGGTCAAGAACCTTGTGCGGGCAAATGCTGACATTGTGGAAAAGTGCGAGCAAAAAAAGGAAGAGAACACCGCCGATGTGATGGAATACATGAACGACCACAAAGACCTTGTGTGTTCGTTCATCGGCAAGGGGCTTGAAATGCTCAACGACCCTGAAAAGCTGGCGGCGGCAAATCTCAGCCAGATAACAACGGCAATGGGGACGCTGATTGACAAGTGGGCGATGATCGGCGGCAGCCCTGCCGACACGGTGAGGGAAGATGCGCTCAGTCAGAGCCTAAAGGAAATGGCAAAGGAGCTTGAGAGCGATGATTAGTCCAAAGCAAGCAAAAATCCTCGCTTTCCCCTATTCCAAGTATGACGCGTTGATCTGCGACGGCGCTGTGCGTTCCGGCAAGACCTCCATCATGATGTGGGCGTTTGTCCGCTGGGCAATGGAGAATTTCAGCGGTCAGCGCTTCGGCGTGTGTGGTCGCACGGTGGATAGCTGCACCAAGAACATCATCGTTCCATTCACGGCGATGAGCCTTGCGAAGGAACGCTATATCATTCGATGGCGGCGTGGCGACAAAGTGATGGAAGTGCGGCGCGGCGCCGTGACGAATTACTTTGAGGTGTTCGGCGGCAAGGACGAGGCAAGCTATACGCTGATCCAAGGCCGCACGCTGGCGGGTGTGCTGCTGGACGAAGTGGTGCTGATGCCGCGCTCGTTCGTGGAACAGGCGCTTGCACGTTGTTCTGTGGACGGTGCAAAGCTGTGGTTTTCTTGTAACCCCGGCAGCCCGCATCACTGGTTCTATCAGGAGTGGATTAAGCGACACCACGAACGAAACACGCTATATCTGCACTTCGAGATGACCGACAACCCCGGTTTGAGTGAGAAGACGCTTGCGCGCTACAAAAACATGTATGCCGGCATTTTCTATGACCGGTATGTGCGCGGCCTTTGGGTAGCGGCGGAGGGCGTTGTCTACAAAGACTTTGCCAACAACACCGAAAAGTATCTGATTGGCGATCCTTTGGAATGGGCAGAAGAACAAGGAACGAAATTCTCTATTATTTCCATTGGCGTTGACTTCGGCGGGACAAAATCCGCGACAAAGTTTCAGGCGACCGGGATTACAAAAGATTATCGTGTGGTCGCGCTGGAAGAAGAATATATCAAGAACGAAGAGGTTGACCCTGACGCATTGAATAGGCGCTTTGCTACGTTCTGCCAAATGGTCACGGCAAAGTACGGATACAGCCAGACGCGGGCAGACAGTGCGGAAACGGTGCTGATTCGCGGGTTAGATCATACTGCGCAAAAAATGCACCTCGGGACGCAGGTCAAGAACGCAATGAAACTGCAAATCACAGATAGAATTAGGCTCGTGGTGTTGCTAATGAAGCAGGGGCGTTTTAAGGTTTCGCGCAACTGTCCCCATCTGATCGATGCGATGCAAACTGCGATTTATGATCCTGATAAGTTTGAGGACGAGCGCCTTGACGATGGAACGTCCGATATTGACAGCCTTGACGCATTTGAGTACAGCATTGAGCCTTATTACAAAGACCTGGAACGCGCCGGGCATACGATAGGACGGTGAAAGAGTGAATATTCGCAGAGCATTAAAGGATCTTGGATTTGATACGGTTGGCAGCAAATTCTATTCGTTGATCGATGTATGGAAATCATGGTATGACGGCGATGTAAAAGACTTTCACAGTTATACGGTGTGGAATGGAATCGAAGAACTGGAATGCCATAGATATTCCGTCAACATGGGCAAGAAAGTCTGCGAGGACTGGGCAAACCTGCTGATGAATGAGCGGGTGAATATCACGCTTGAGGGCAAGAAGGAGCAGGAATTTGTAGATGCGATTCTTGCTGATAATAATTGGGAAGTCAAAGCCAATGAATTGCAGGAGTGGAAATCCGCTGTTGGTACAGTTGCTTATGTTCCAATCATGGAGGATATGGGCGTTGACCCTGATACAGCAGAGATCGCTAACCCCGGAAGAATTCATATCAACTATGTAACCGCTGCAAACATCTACCCGCTGACGTGGGACAATGGCATTATTCGTGAGTGCGCTTTCGCATGGACAAAACGAGTTGATGATACAGAATACACCTACATTCAGGTGCATCGGCTGAGCGGCGGCGAATACGACATTGAAAATCACCTGTACGATGCGGTGGAAGTCCCATTAACCAGCGTGAGAGGATTTGAAGCAATTCCTCCTGTTGTCCACACAGGGAGCGACAAGCCGCAGTTTGTCATTGACCGTCTGAACATTGCGAACTCTGATGAAGATAACCCTATGGGCGTTGCAGTGTTTGCTTCCGCTATCGACCAGCTCAAAAGCGTTGATATTACATACGACAGCTACGTGAATGAGTTTGTTCTTGGCAAAAAGCGAATTGTGGTGCAGCCGGAAGCGACCAAGGACATCAACGGTAGGCCAGTCTTTGATAAGCGCGAAACGGTTTACTACGTTCTACCGGAAGATCGCGCATCTGATGGAAACATTTTGCAGCAGGTCGATATGACGCTGCGCACAGCAGAGTTTAACACCGGTATGCAAGATATGCTCAATGTATTGTCGAGCAAATGCGGCTTTGGCGAGAATCATTACAAATTCGACCAGACGAGCATTGCCACGGCGACGCAGGTTATCAGCGAAAACAGCACTATGTTTCGCACGATCAAGAAGCATGAAATTATCCTCGAGCAAGCGATCACGGAGCTGTGCCGCATTCTGCTTCGCATGGGCAATCGATACATGGACGCAGGACTTGATGAGGAAGTCGAAATTTCCATTGACTTTGATGACAGCATCATTGAGGACAAGCAAACCGATTTTTCCCGCGATATGCAGCTTTTGCAGGCGGGCATCATGAACGATTGGGAATTCCGCATGAAGTGGCTTAACGAGGACGAGGCGACCGCAAAGGCGGCGCTCCCGAAGATGCAGGACATGACAACCGAAGGACAACAGGAGGTAGAGTGATGGGCGGCAGAGGTAGTTCGGGCAGAGGGGCTGGAACCGGCGGAGGATTTAAATTGCCAACACTAAGCGGGAGCGAAAAACAAGTTTCTTGGGCAAAAGATATTTTAACGCACCCTTATAATACCATGGGTTCTTGGGCAAAATCTTTCGAAAGACAAGCGAATGCTTTTGATAAGGGTGGGAAGGGGTATGGAGACGAAGAAAGGCAAACAGCAGATGCATACAAAGCCGCCCAAAAAAGGTATGCGCAGGAAGTAAAAAGCCTGGGGAAAATGTTCCCGTCCGGAATGAAAGCAAGCCAAGTTATTGACATGAAGCCCAGAATCAACGATATGGCAAATTATATTATCAAAGACGAGTATAAAAAGCGAAAAATTAATCCGCTTAATGCCCAAAAAGTATAGCAATGCTTAACTTTGAAAACCTCGACAAGTTTGTATTCCCAGGTGTGGGCAAGTACGATATCCCGCAGATCGAGCCGGTCAAGGCATACCCACAAGGCGAGTTTATCCCCGTGAATTACCATTACACCGCGAAAGACATGAAAAGCAAGATCGTGCATTTCTTCGTGGACGATTATCAATTCATCCGGTATTGGAACACGCCTGACAAGTACATTTCGCAACTGTCGCAGTTTGCGGCGGTGTGCGCGCCGGACTTCTCCACATACACGGATATGCCGCTGGCGATGCAGATATACAACCATTACCGCAAGCATTGGTTGGCGGCATACTGGCAAATGCTCGGCATGACGGTCTATCCCTCTATATCATGGAGCGATAAGAGCAGTTACGATTGGTGCTTTGACGGTGAGCCAGTCGGCGGCGTGGTGGCTGTTAGTTCAGTAGGAACACAGCAAAACAAGGAACGCAAACGCTTATTCCTGCGCGGATACGAAGAAATGATGAAGCGGCTATCCCCGGAATGGGTGATATTTTACGGCAAAGTGCCGGAGGAATGCGACTGGAATGTAATTCGCGTAAAACCGCACTATGACGATATTGTGAAACGGAGGAAAGCAAATGAAATATCCGTTTCAGCCGGAAATTCTTGACGCTCTCCCCGAAGAGTTAGCCGATCTATACCGTGCTCTTGAAAATACACTGCTTGATGAGATTTGCAGCCGATTGGTCATCGCAGATCAGCTTAACGAAGTTACGGTGCAGGATATTCAAGCGCTGCGGTCGCACGGCGTTGACCTTAAAAGCATCGAAGAAGCTATTAGCAAAACAACAGGGATTAGCAAACAAAAGCTAAATAGTTTGCTTAATGACGTTGTAGAGCGCAACCAGAAGTATTACACCGAAGTTATCGACCTTGCGCATGTAACGCAGCCAGAAACGCTTGTAGACGCGGCTACAGTGGATGCAATTAAGCGGCAGACCCATGATACATTCCGCAATTTAACGGCCTCTATGGGTTTCCTTGTGGGTAACACGATGTTAAAGCCCGCGCGCGTTTATCAGTGGGCTTTGGATAACGCAGAAATGCAGATTCAGAGCGGCGCGATCGGCTACAATCAGGCCATCAAGACGGCAGTAAAGCAGCTTGCAGACAGCGGATTGAAGGTCGTCGACTATGAGAGCGGGCATCGAGATCAGATCGATGTGGCGGCGCGCAGAGCCGTGATGACTGGCGTAAATCAAATTTGCGCTAAATATACGGAGCAGTCGGCGCAGTATCTCGAAACTCCGTATTTCGAGGTTTCCGCCCATGCTGGCGCTCGCGATAAGCCGGGGTCGTCGCCGTGGTCGAGCCACAAAGATTGGCAAGGCAAGGTGTACAGCATTCGCGCGGGCGACATTTACCCGAACATTTATGAAGTTTGCGGTCTTGGCGCTGTCGATGGGCTGGAAGGAGCCAACTGTCGGCACCGCCGCAACGTTTGGGTTGAGGGCGTAAGCGAGCGCACCTATACCGATGAGCAGCTTGAGCATATTGACGATGATCTCGGCTGCGAGTTTGACGGGAAGAAATACACCGCATACGAGGCGACGCAGATGCAACGGCGTGTTGAGCGCCAGATTATCAAGCAGAAAAGGCTTGTAACAGCGTATAAGGCAAGTGAGCAAAAGGACGAATATTACACCGCAAAAGCGAAACTTGTAAGACTGAACGCCAAATATAAGGCTTTTAGTGAAGCGGCGGGGTTGCCGCTGCAATGGGAAAGGACAAGGGTGCTGTATTGAACTGGGAAGAAGTCAAAAAGGCAACCGACGCGATTCTAAAGCGAGGTAACGATGTGGAAATCCGACGCAAGGGCGATGGGTACATCGTTTTAGAGGTTAAGAAAACAATCAAATACAACACTCAAACATAAAAGAAACCGCCCCGGTTAAGGGGCGGAGAAATCGTTATCTTTACTGTCTTGAATGTCCAACTGTTCCTTGATTTTGTCGTGTAACGCGTTCCACTTTCCGCTTTCATAGTTGGTATCAAGCATAAGGAGTAAGTCGATTACTTCACGGCGGGACAGTTTAATTGTCCTTGTTTTCAAGTTAATATTCATCATTTTGGTTACCTTTCTGCCCTCGTGACCTCCGGGGCGGGCAATCATCAGATAGAGAAATGACGGACATTGCCGCGAGCGTCATACCATTTCCGGTCTTCGTCGCTCATTTTTACCACTCCTTGCAGAGTTTGCAGGCATCTTTTGCGGTCTGCGCTTCGATGACAACATCGGCCAAATATTCGGTACGGTTTGCCTTGATGAAGAAATATACGGTGTACTGTTTCATGTTCTTTTTCCTTTCCGGCTTTTGCCTGTCACATTTGTTCCTTGTGAGTATATGATAATATAAGTTTACTTATATTTCAAGATGGGATATTCAACAATAAATTGCAGATTGGATTGTTGAAAATGTATAAGTTGACTTATTGCTTGAAATGTGATACCATGTTGCAAAAGGAGGTTTGCAGCATGGCAACAGAGGCACAGATAAGGGCAAGCACGAAGTATAACCGAAAGCAGGACACCATAACGGTGAGGGTGGATAAAGAAACTGGCAAAAAAATACGCGATGCCGCAGAACGACAAGGCGTAAGTGTAAAAGAGTTTATTCTTTCGGCGGTAATGCCGCACATTTATGATAAGTAAATAATAACTTCCGCGCAATAGGGCGCGGGAAAGGGCAATAGGAGCCAGCTTGTAAGGAACGCTTACAGGTTGGCTCTTTTTCTTTCGGTAAAACCTGCGAAGCATAGCGGTTTTTATACAACGTTCGCCCCCGAAGAATTGGGGCCAAGGAAAAGGAGAACGAATAACATGGCGAAATTTACGAGAGCAGAAATCAGGAATATTCTCGGCGAGGCTTGCACCGAAGAAATCGAAAATCGCTTGGTTGCTCTGCATCTGGGCGTGGTTGACCCCCTCAAGGACGATCTCACGAAGTACAAGGCGGACGCGGAAAAGCTGCCCGGCGTCCAGAAGGAATTGGACGACCTCAAGGCAGCAGGCGATGGCGGTTATAAAGAAAAGTACGAGAAGGAACACTCGGCCTTTGAAACCTTTAAGACCGACATCACGGCAAAGGAAAGCAAGGCGGCGAAGGAAAAGGCCGTGCGTGCTTACTTTGAGAGCAAAAACATTACCGGAGCGAATCTCGACCTTGCTATGCGTGGCTGCGGCGAAGAAATGGCCGCATTGGAGCTGGACGGCGAAAAAATCAAGGACACCAAGTCTCTTGATGCACTTGTAGACGGAACTTACAAGGGGCTTGTTTCCAAGCAGACTGTTCGTTTCGACACTGGCGCGCGCTTTAACGGTGGCGGGAAGCCGATGACAAAGGACGAGATCATGCAAATCACTGACAGAGCGGAGCGGCGCGCTGCAATCGCCGCAAATATGGATTTGTTTAGAAAGGAAGAATAAAAATGGCTGCTGATCCTAAGCTCATTAAGAAAGCTGACCTCGCGCGTGTGCGCGAAATCGAATTTACCGAAATGTTTGGTTATTCCATCAAGAAACTGATGGAGGCTCTGGGCGTTACCCGAAAGATTTCCAAGCAGGCGGGTGCTGTGCTCAAGAGCTACAAGGCTACTGGCACGCTGGAGAGCGGCGCTGTTGCTGAAGGTGAGACCATTCCACTCAGCAAGTACAAGACCGAAGCCGTGAACTACAAGGAGATCACGCTCAAGAAGTGGCGCAAGGCCACCTCTGCCGAAGCAATCACCGATCGCGGCTACGATCAGGCGGTAGAGATGACCACCGACGAAATGCTCAAGGACGTACAGAAGGGTATCCGTAAAGACTTTTTCGACTTCCTCGCAACCGGCACGGGCAAGGCGTCCGGCGCGACCTTCCAGGCGACCTTGGCTCAGGCATGGGGCCAGCTGCAGGTACTGTTTGAAGATGACGAAATCGGTGCGGTGTATTTTCTGAACCCGCTGGACGTTGCTGACTACCTCGCAAGCGCAAACATTACCTTGCAGACCGCGTTCGGCATGACTTACGTTGAGAACTTCCTCGGCCTTGGCACCGTGATTCTCAATTCCAGCGTTCCTAAGGGCAAGATTTACGCCACCGCCAAGGACAACATTGTCCTGTACTACATTCCCGTGAACGGCGCTGATCTTGGCGAGGTGTTCGATTTTACCACCGATGCCACCGGCTATATCGGTATCCATGAGGAACCAGATTACACCAACATGACCGCATCTGACACCGTTATCAACGGCATGGCTCTTTTCGCCGAGCGTATCGACGGTGTGGTGGTCGGCTCCATCACCCCGGCGGTGGGGGGCTAACTGAACTGCTGAATGAGCCTGACCCTGACACCCCGGCTTTCTCCGACATGACAAAAGCTGAAATGCTTGCGTATGCCGATGAAAACGGGGTGGAAGGGGTCAGCAGTTCGATGAAAAAGGCTGAAATTCTCGCAGTTTTGGAAGGAGGGCGCTGATGCCTTACGCAGATTTTGAATACTACTCCGGCACTTACATGGGCGCTGTGAGCGAAAATGACTTCCCGCGTCTTGTTGTCCGAGCCAGCTCCTTCCTCGATTACTACACGCGCAACAGAGCGCGAGACAATGCTGATCTGGATGCGGTAAAGATGTGCTGCTGTGCACTGGTGGATAAGTACGCGGTCATCGAGGCGGCACAGGCGCTTGCCGTGAAAAACCTTGCAAACGCTGCAGCAAATGATGCAGAAGTCAAAAGCGAAACGGTAGGCAGTTATTCCAGAACGCTTGCAACGGGCGGGGAATCCGCCCTGTCTGCGCTCAGTGCGACGGACGGTGCGAAGAAACTGCTTGCGGAAACGTGCATGGAATACCTTGCCCATACCGGGCTACTGTATCGCGGAGGTGGTTGTAGATGTACGCTCCCCACACTGTAACGATTTACAACATTGTGCAGGAGATCGACCCGACAACGCTTGATGAGGTAGAGAAGGTTTATACCACAATCCTCCGTGGCGTGATGCTGCAAGCATCGAAGGGCGTGAACGTGCGCGAAAGCGGTCTTGAGGGCGCTGACGCTGTAAATCTGTATATACCGTTCGCCGTGAAAGCGGTGGACGTGGTAACAGGTAAGCCAAAAACCTACATTGGGCCGCAATCGTTTTTCAAGGCGGCGGACAAGTCTAATCTGTGGACGCTTTCTTACAAAGGAAACGGTGGCATGACGTGCTTTGTGAAGGGCGAATTCGTTTCGGACGACATGACCGTCGTACTGAGTCATGACGATTGCTACAACGTGACCAAGGTTGATGCTATGGATTACGGTAGCCCCGATATGCAGCACTGGGAAGTCGGAGGTGCGTAATGGGCATCAAGGTTTCCGTGCATACCGATGGAATGGACGCTGTAAGGGCTGCCATTGCAAAGGCTTGTACGCGCGCAGAGCACGTTTTAGCCGAGCAGATGGAGAAAGACACTCAGCCTTTTGTTCCGATGCTCACAGGCTCGTTAGCGCAGCGCACAAGGGTAGTTGGCAACGGCATCATCTATCCCGGCCCTTACGCGAGATTCCTGTATTACGGGAAAGTCATGATTGACCCAAATACCGGCAGCACATACGCGCCGAAAGGCGGTACAAAGGTCGTGACTGACCGCAATTTAGTGTTCAACCACACGGCGCATCCACAGGCACAAGCCCATTGGTGCGAAGCATCGAAAGCACAGAACCTTGGCAAGTGGGCGCGCGTAGCAAAAAAGGCGGTGAAGAAGTACGGAACAGGTTAAAAAGACAGTCTCGGCGGCGGAAGAAGATCAAGTATCGCGAAAGCTGCTTGCGTGGCTGAACACATTCCCCGATAAGCCGGTTGATTTGATTCGATTCGAATTCCTTCCCGCTGATACTGCGGCGATGGCGATGTCTACGATTCAGGCGGCGTATATCGTCAAGAAATACATTCTCGGCGGGTATCAGGCGGAATACCAATTCAAGGTTATTTACCGCATGAAGCCGGGAAATAGCAACGACAAGCGGCTCAAGGCAGATGAAACGCTTAATGCTCTTGGCGATTGGGCAGCAAGCGAAAAGCCACCTAACATCGGGGAAGGACGCAGAGTAATTCGCATTGAGCCGACAACGAGATCCTCTCTTTTCGCCGTGTACGAAAACGGTGACGAGGATCATCAAATCCTTATGAAAATGAACTACGAGGTGATTAAAAATGGCTGATACGACCTTTAACACCACGGCGGGGCAGACCGTAGACCGCGAACTTCTGATCGCGTATCTGAATACGGGCGAAGCTGGAACGCCCACGTGGTCGCCCCTCGGTACGCGCGTCACGGATTCCAGTATGGAATATGACTGGCAGGAGGATTCTTCGAAGGATATTCTCGGCACGACGCGCACGACCATGAAGAAACCCATCATCACGCAGACCTTTGACCCGTCTGATCTGGACGCTGGGGATCCCGCCATCGTCAAGGTTTGGAATCTTGCGGTCAAGGAGCAGAACGCGGCGGCGCTGGCGAATCAGGACGTGTTAATCGTCCACGCTTATGCAGGCACGGCGAATACGGCTGTATTTGCGGAGCGCTATTCGTCCTGCATGGTTAAGCCCTCTTCCCTCGGCGGCGAGGGCGGCGGCTTTATCGGTATGCCTATCGACGTGACGCTTGGCGGCACGCGCACGATTGGCACTGCCGCTATCTCTGGCAATACGGTCACGTTTACCGAGGGAGAATAAGGAGGAACATCATGCAGGAACTTAATTTTGGCGACGGCCTTGTAACTTACACCGTAAATGGGAAGTGCGAGGTGTCGTTTAACCCTACCGACAGCAACTTTGTCGAAAAACTCTACCTTGCCTTTGAAGACCTCGACAAAAAGCAGGAAGGGTACAAAACGCAGATTGAAAAGATGGGAGACAAAAAGCTCATCTTTGAATTTGCCCGTGAGCGCGACAAAGAGATGCGCGAAATCATCGACTCCGTTTTTGGTACGCATATTGCAGATGATCTTTTTGGTGGAATGAACGTTTATGCGCTGGCAGAGGGAGTTCCTGTGTGGTGTAACTTCATGCTTGCTGTAATGGACGAAATCGACAATACGTTCTCCCGTGAACAGAAATTCACGAATCCGAGAATCAAAAAGTATCTCGATAAAATTCAGAAGCATTAAACGGAGGGCGGTATGGGCTACGGACTTCCTAAAAGCGTAGAGATCAACGACCAGAACTTTTCTATTCGATATGACTTTCGAGTTATTTTGACGATTTTTGAAGTTTTGGACGATGAAGAACTAAGCGATGAAGAACGGGCGTATACCGCCCTAAAACTATTCTTTATCGACTTTGATAACATTCCAGACTATGACGAAGCAATCGGAAAGATGTTCTGGTTTATCAACGGCGGGAAAACTCGCGATGACAAGAAAAAGGAGCCAGAGCTTGTAGACTGGGAGAAGGATTTTCAACTCATCGTTTCCCCCATCAACCGCGTCCTTGGGAGAGAAATTAGAGAAAGCGAATATGACGCGGATACAAACTCTGGCGGGATCCACTGGTTTACGTTTTTGTCTGCGTATATGGAAATCGGGGATTGCTTATTTGCACAGGTCATTCGCATTCGCGAGTTAAAAGCAAAAGGGCGTGCGTTAGATAAGTCGGACAGGGAATTTTACCGGCGCAATAAAGACGTTGTCGATATTCCAAAAAGAATATCGAAAGAAGAGGCGGACGCGCTAAGTGCGTGGTTAGGCAAAAAAGAACCGGCCCACGAGCGAGCCGGTTCGGATTAAAGTGTTATTTGCTTATTCTCGGTTTTCTTTAGATGCGCGTAAATCTTGCTAATCCTCTTACCGTTTTGCGGAGCAGCGGTTACGTCAAATACGATGTATTTCACATCGGAATCGCTTTGGTACGCGAAAATAAGGTACTGTCGGACGATCTTGGATTTCTTTTTTTGTGTTGACCCGCCAAGAGCTGCGCCGATTGGCCCGAGTAAAATTCCTCCCGCAATTGCACCTCCAATACTCGAAACGTATTGAGTTTGAATTTCCTGCGGCGTCATAACAGAAACATCGATAAGCTTGCTTGGCGAAAGGGTGAATGTTTGCCCGCTCGCTGAAAATGAAATGGATTCCGGGGAACAAACGGCAGAACAAATAGACCCTGCTGCAAGATCAAGCCCACCGACAAGTTGAAGTTTGCACTTTACCGTTTGCATCTTTATTTTCTCCTCATGCGTTGTGGGGAACGCTTTATTCATGGTTAACACACCCAATGGGATTGGGATTGCTATAAGGGCGATTCCAACCCAAACGGGCATGGTTTCTTGACCTTCTGGCGTTGTAATTGCACCAATTACCAAAACCAGAAGAAATGACGCAAAGAACACAACAAGAAATAGTATTGCTTTTTTCGCCGTTTTCATTTGTTTCCCCTCCTATTAGATACAGTCTTATTACCATAGCACAACAAAAAACTAAAAGCAAGGTGGTGATTTTATGGCGGCTGATGGTTCCGTAGTTTTTAGCGCAAAGTTGGACGATAAAGATGCGCAAAAAGAGCTAAACAAGCTTGTCAAAAAGATCGACACTCTAAACGATAAAATCTATCAAAAACAGCAGCAAAAAATGCCGCTTGCAAAACAATCGGAAGAGCTTGCGGCAAGCCTTGACCAAGCAAAAGCAACACTTGAATCTATGCGCAGTGGCAATGAGTTTTTCACCGCCGATTCCGTGAAGGAGCAAGAGCACACTGTTAAATCCTTGCAACGAGAATATGATTCCGTAACTTCTAAAGTTGAGAAAATGGACGCGGCTATTCGCGCAGATACTCGAAGCCTTGACAAGATGAAAACAGACGCAGGGGCGCTTTCTGAAAAAATTTCTGGCGCAGGAACTCGCATGGTGTCAATGGGGGAAGCTACAAAGAAAGCAGACGCATTTCTTGCGCGGTTTTCCAACAGGGTTAAGCGGCTGGCGCTCAGGGCGTTTGTCTTCACGATTATTGCAAAAGCTTTATCTGTTGTTCGCGATTATGTTTGGAAGGTTATCCAGACAAACGATGAAGCAGTTGCGGCCATTGGAAACTTAAAGGGGTCGCTTCTCACTTTGGCGCAGCCGCTTCTTGGCGTAGTCGTTCCGGCGTTTATTGCGCTTGTGAACATCCTCAATGCAGTTGTTAGTGCAATTGCAAATATCGTCTCTATGATTTTTGGGACTACGGCAAAAAAATCGGAGGCAGCAGCAAAGAGCCTTTATAAAGAGGCTAATGCTGTTGAAAAAGTCGGTGCGGCGGCAAAGGACGCACAAGCAAATCTTGCAAGTTTTGATGAGATCAACACTCTGTCGAGTTCAAGCGGCGGCGGTGGCGCGGCATCTGCTCTTGCAGATCGTTTATCCCCTGTATTTGAGCAATTCAAGAGCGATGCGTATAAAGCGAAGATTGACGAGATCACGGCTTATCTTTGCGGTGCGCTTTTGGCTCTTGGTGCGATCCTCTGCTTTTCTGGCGCAAATATTCCGCTTGGCATTGCGCTTATGGCCGCTGGTGCGGTGGGACTTGTAACGCTTATTAAAGAAAATTGGGACTGTATGCCAAACAAGTTAAGGGCGGCGATCACCAACGTACTTATGATTCTTGGCGTATCTGCCCTTGCGATTGGCGCGATTCTTTGCTTTTCTGGGGCGAATATTCCCCTCGGCATTGGGCTAATGATTGCAGGAGCGGCTATGCTGGGAACGGCAGTCGCCTTGAACTGGAACTCGGTTGCAGACAAAACAAAGGAAACCCTTGAGACGCTTCTCGTTTACATTGGGCTTGCGGCGCTTGCAATCGGCGTAATCCTCTGTCTGTCCGGTGCTCATATTGCGCTCGGAATTGGGCTTATCATTATTGGAGCGACTTCCCTCGCAAGCGCTGTTGCTCTGGATTGGAACAGTACAACGGAAAAGACGAAAAGTAAGTTAACGGAAATCCTGCTTTTTGCCGCAAAGAGTTTGCTTGCGCTTGGTATCATGCTTGCAATTTTCTGCCCGGCGGCTTGGCCTATTGCATTCGGCATGATGATTGCAGGCGGAGCGTCTCTCGTTACTGCGGCTGCGCTCAATTGGGACGCAATTCTTGAGAAACTCAAAGGCGTGTGGGATAACATTAAACAGTGGTGGAAGAACAGTGTTGCTAAATATGTTGGAGATTCCCATTGGAAAGAGGCAGGGAAGAAAATGATTAACGGTTTCCTTTCGGGCGTAAAATCCGCATGGGAGGCTGTAAAAACGTGGGTGGCTAATGCCGTTAGCTGGTTCGGAAACAAATTCGTTGAAGCGCAAAACTCTATTGCAAGATCGAATTCTGGACGCAGCGGAGGATTTGGGACCCGAAGCGGGGGCTTTGGTAGCCCTTCTCGCGCTCCCTCGATTAGCCGTATCTCCGCTCCTGCATTGGCTCGCGGCGCAGACATTTCCCCCCAACAAGGAATTTCTCGCCGTGCTGGGCGACCAGAAAAGCGGGACGAACATCGAAACGCCGCTTGCAACGATGGTTGACGCATTCAAACAGGCAATGGCGGAATCGGGCGGCGGTACAACTACGGTGGTATTGCAGCTCGACGGGAAGGAAATCGCACGCAGCACCGTTAAGAACATCAACAACATGACACGCGCAGCGGGTAAGCCCGTGCTGCTATACTAAGGAGGGGCAAACATGGAAGTCCTTATTATCAACGGCACGGATTATTCGTCCGCAATCGCAACGAAAGGGTACGGGTGGAGCAGAAACGATCTCGACAGCGACAAGACCACCCGTACCAAAGATGGCAAAATGCGGCGCGACAAGATCACCACCAAGCGGAAACTGAGTTATACAACGCGCTCTGTCAAGCGTGACGTGCTGGCAAAACTTGATGATGATCTCAATAAAACCACCTGTACCGTTCAATACCTTGACCTGCACGGCGTGAGAACCAGCACGTTTTATTGCTCGTCGATGGAATGCACGCTCGAAGAAGCGGCAGACGATAACGAGGTGTGGGGCGGCGCGACGTTTAGTTTGATCGAGGTGTAACATGGGGCAGACAACAAGTGCGCTGTGGCATGATTTGCTCCACAAGCCAGGGACGGAGCGCGAATTCAAATTTGTCATCAATGACGTAGAGTACGGAAAAGATGCAGAGGTTTCCCACTCCGTTGAATCGCAGTTGTTTGAAGAATTTGGCATTGGAAACGCCTGCTGTGCGACGCTAAAGCTTGCAGTTATCGCGGACAACATTCCACGCGGCGCAACGATCAAGCGTTCCCTGCGGCTTGTAAACGGCTCTCAGGTGACCGCATGGATCCCGAAAGGAACGTTTTTCACCAATAAGCGTTCCCGCGACGGTGATTATTGGGAGATCGAAGCATACGACGCTATGCGAAAAGCCGATGTTGTATGGGAACCGGCTCAGTCGTTGACATTCCCAATGACTATGCCTGCCGCTGTAAATCTGTTTTGTCAGGCGATGGCCGTGAAACTGGACAGCCGAACCGTGCTGAACAGCGCTTACACCATCGACTACCCGGCAAACGATTACACAATCCGCAACGAGCTGTGCTTTATCGCTGCGGCGCACGGCGGAAACTGGATCATAACCGACGAGGGTAATCTTTTGCTCGTCCCGCTGTTGTCCATGCCGGAGGAAACGAATTATCTTATCACCGAGAACGGCGATGCAATCACATTCGGAGGGGTGAGAATCCTTGTCTGAAAAATATTTTGTTGGTCAGGACATGACCAGTTTTGCCGACAATGGCAGATACAAACCTATCTCCCGCGTGACGCTTTTACTCGACGATGAGAAGAGTTTGACCGCTGGCGATGATACGGGCATGGAAATCACCGCGAGCTGCCCGCACGCAACACAAGCAATGGTGAACGCCCTGCTGCAAAAAATGAAAGGGTATCAATACCAAGCTTATGAAGCAATGGCGGCAAACATTGACCCTGCTGCGGAGCTTGGTGACGGCGTGAATGTCGGCGGCCTGTATTCTCCACTCTCTCGCATTGCCGATGATGGGCGCGGTTATGCTGACATTTCCTCTCCCGGAGAATTGGAAATGGAAGATGAATACCCTTCTGGTGGTTACATCAAGCAGGAATTTGACCGGAAAATTGCCGAAACACGATCTTCTATCACCAAGACGAGCGAAGCAATCAATCTCCGTATTGATGGGGTCGATGGTGACGTGTCCTCTCTGCGTGTGTCCCTTGGCAACGTGCAATCGGTGGTATCCACTAAGATCGATGGAAAGACCGCGCAAAGTATGATCGACCAGAGTGTAAACAAAATCGAGTTGCGCGTTGACGGCGTGGATAATGACGTTTCGTCCTTGCGTGTGGAGCTTGGAAATGTGCGGTCAGAAGTAAGTGGGAAAATCGACGGCAGCACGGCACAAAGCCTTATCGACCAGAGCATTGACAAAATTGAGCTGAGCGTGTCCAGCGGCAGCGGAGGCAGCACGTTTACCCTCAAGGCAGGGAGCACCACACTGAGCACAAACACGCTCGATTTACACGTCAATGCGATCAACATCGACGGTACGCTCAAGGCAAGCCAGATCCAGGCGGGAGGCATTTACGTTGGAGACCTTGCCGATGGATCGGATTACGCGACTAAGACATACGTGACTGACAACGCGGGGCTAAGCCAAACAGAGGTCGATGAGCGTATCAGTACCTACATCGATGACACTTCGATCACCGCCGAAACGCTGCGAGGGCGTACAGTAGAGCTGCTTGCAAGCAACAGCCGCAGAGTCGGTACTATTGAGTTGATATACACAACTACTGGCGACGGTATTGGTATGTATACCGAACAAGGCGGCATCAGCATTGAATCTGCTGGTAACGTGTACATTTCGAGCGCATATAGGACGAGACTCCAATTGGACGATGATGCAGCCAAAATTGGCCCAACTGTATGGGCAACCGACGGAACAGTCATTTACAGCTCCGACAAAAACGTAAAAAACAGCATCGACTATGATCTATCCCGCTATCGTCAATTCCTGCTTGACCTCAAGCCTTGCCGCTTTAAGTACAACAAGGGGCAGAGCGGACGATACCATATCGGTATGATCGCGCAGGATATGGAACAAAGTCTTGCTGACAACGGCATTGCTGCATCTGAGTTTTCCGGTTGGTGCAAAATGCCGATGCGAGACGAAAATCACAATATCACAGGGTACACCTATGGTATTCGGTACGATAGCCTGATCCCCCTAAACACGTTGATGATTCAGGAGCTCGTGAAAAGAGTGGAAGTTTTGGAAAAAAGGAGCTGGTTTTGATGGATAAGGAAAAACTCGAAAAGCAGATCGAGGGTGCTTACAGCATGATTACAGGCATCTATGTCAAGGGCGCGGACGCCAAGCGTGTGGCAATGGCAATGCAGCACCTCGAAAATGCCTTTGCCGAGTTGGACAAGCCGGACGAGCCGCTTGACCAAGAGGGCAAGGCGAAGCTCAAGAAGGAAAGCGAGGTAACTGATGGCTGATAAAGCAATTTCCGATCTCATCCAAGCGTTACAGATTAACAACGAAGACCTTTTCGTTTTGCAGCAGAACGGCGAAGCAAAGAAGCTCAAAGGCAGTCAGGTGGTGCAGTATGCCAAGGATTCCGTTGCAGCAGAGGTGCAGGGCGTAAAAGCATACGCTGATACCGCTAAAGCATCGGCTGATGCTGCGGCGAAGGACGCAACCAGAGCGGAGGCCGCTGCACAGGGCATCGACGATAAGGTTGCTGCGGCTGACGCGTCCGCAAAGGCTGCGGCCTCTTCTGCTGC
>ERZ1035006.456-NODE-456-length-32552-cov-8.829553_pt1 | contig 32552 bp, 28 predicted proteins | sample MGYA00520694_ERZ1035006 | MGnify/ENA primary metagenome ERZ1035006 (study PRJEB33766, sample SAMN09781746) | gut metagenome | biome: gut microbiome | host: Homo sapiens | place: Madagascar | study: EMG produced TPA metagenomics assembly of the PRJNA485056 data set... | reverse complement strand
TTGGATAAAATATGAGCTATACAAATCTATGAGACAGGAGATGCTATGACAGGATTGGTTTGGGAAACGGCAGAGGAACTGGATCAGAAGCTGGCAGGCCGTGTGCGGAATATCAGAAAACGTCGTTCGATCTCACAGAAAAAGCTGGCAGATATGAGCGGGGTGAGCTATGGTTCGATCAAGCGCTTTGAGACGACAGGGCAGATATCGCTGCTGTCGTTGACAAAAATAGCGATCGCACTGGACATTGCGGATGATTTGCGGTCGATTTTTACACAGATACCATATCGAACGATCGAGGAGGTCATCAATGAGGGGAAATAAGCTGCAGGTGTTTTATAAAAACCGGCTGGTGGGGACGTTGGCGATGACAGCTGATCGAAAAGCTGCTTTTGCATATGACAGGCAATGGTTGGCTGAGGGATTTCCAATCAGTCCGTTTTCGCTACCACTGACAGAACAGGTATTTGTTCCGACAAAAGAACATTTTGGAGGATTGTTTGGTGTTTTTGCAGATAGCCTGCCTGATGCGTGGGGCAGATTATTACTGGATCGGCTTCTGAAACAACATCATATCAATAAAAGTGAAATGAACGTGTTAGATCGTCTGGCTATCGTTGGGGATGCTGGTATGGGCGCATTGACATACAGACCGCAGATCGATATTGTCAGTGAACCGCCACAGGAAGATCTCGATGAAATCGCAAAAGAGTGTCAAAAGATATTAAATACAGAATATATACAAAAACTGGATGAGTTGTATGGCATGGGCGGTACGAGTGGAGGCGCTAGACCTAAAATCATGACGCGGATCAACGGCGAAGCGTGGATTATTAAATTTCCAACACAAATAGATGGTAAGGATGCCGGAAAGATGGAGTATGATTATGCGCAATGTGCAAAAGCTTGTAACATAGACATGACTAAGACACGCTTATTTCCATCGAAGCGATGTGAGGGGTATTTCGGGATAAAGCGATTTGACCGCGTGCATTTGGCACATGGCGAAGAAAAAGTACACATGTTGACAGTCGCAGCTCTTCTGGAACTGGATTTTGAGCAGCCATCGTTAGATTACCATGAGCTGATGAAGCTCACAAAGATATTGACCATGAATGATGCAGATGATGTGGAAAACATGTATCGCCGTATGTGTTTTAATGTGTTTGCGCATAACAGAGATGATCACTCAAAAAATTTTACCTATATATATAATGAGATGACAGACAGATGGAGTCTTGCACCGGCATATGATCTGACCTACAGCGATACCTATTATGGAGAGCATACGACATCGGTAGATGGAAACGGAAAAAATCCTGGCAAAAAAGAACTGATAGCGGTAGGTGTGGCAGCCGGAATGTCGAAGGTTACGTGCAGGAAAATCGCAGATGATATCAGGGATTGTGTGGAGGAGATGCTGGGGGAATATTTGCAGGGTTAAAAGTTGTCTACCGGCTTTATAATTGACTTAATAAAACAACAAACTCAAAAACCCGGAAAAAAGTGTAGGAAAAACAAAAGAAAAATGATAGAATATTCATTAGTGGTATTTTACTGCGTAAATTTATTAAAGTAAGGGGTTTAGCTTGTGAGAGAGAGATTGGGATTGCAGACACTTACAAATGAAATACCAATCAGTATCTATCGGGATATGATTGACCCGGTACTGGTATCAAAGACACATGGGGTGAGTGGAAAATTATCCATAGCGGCAGAACTGGAGAGATACAATACAATAGGAAAAGATTGCGTGGCAGTCTGTGTCAATGATCTGGCTGCGATGGGCGCAAAACCATTGTTTTTCTACGATACGATATCCTGCGCCAGACCAAAAAAGGACAAGATCGAAGATCTGGAACAGGGTGCGCAGGAGCTTTGTGGACAGTTGGGAGTCGCATATGCGGGCAGTGAGATCATGGAGCTGCCGGACATTTTTCATTATGATCAATATGATATGGTTGGCTTTGCGGTCGGCATCATGGATCGCAGCAGGGGAGGCAGTACCAGACCTGTGAAAAATGCAGATGTGATTGTTGGACTTGCTTCGGATGGTTTACATAACAACGGATATGTTGCGGCAAAGAAAAAGCTGTTTTTGACAAAAACTAGTATGGAGGTCTATTACGAGAATTTACAGAGTACGCTTGGTGAGCTGTTGATGCAGCCGACGCGCTGCTATCAGAGCGCGCTCGAAGCGATCCGGGGAGCAGATATTGCACTGGGTGGATGTATACAGGTGGCACATGGCGGATTAGATACCGCACTTCATAAGCTGCTGCCAAAGAATCTGGGCGCAGTGATCAAACAGCCGAAACAGAATATCCCGCCGCTCTATCAGGTATTGCATCAGGATGGCAATATGCCGCTGGAGCAGATGCGGACAACCTGTAATATGGGTATCGGCATGCTCTTTATCGTGGCAGAGGAGGATGTCGCCCGTGTGATAGAGCTGCTCGAAGAGACTGGTGAGCGGCCGTTGCCGATCGGACTGGTGGAGACCGGAAGTACGCAGATTCGTTATATATAATCAGAGAGGTCATGGGACAATTATGAGTTCACAGGATAAATTGGAAAAAGTACTGCGAGACATCCATGTATTGATATCGCGCAGTGAGTCCTACAGCCAGGATCGGATCATCGTCAACAAACAGGAGATGTTTGGTCTGATTGACCGTCTCAATGCCAGTATTTATGAGATCATGGAGGAATATGAGCTCACGAAGCAGAGCAGGGACAAGGCAGAACGGGAACATAAAAAACAGGGAGATAAGATCATCTGGGATGCCAGCCGCAAGGCAGAGGATATCTATGCGGCATCAGTCATGTACACGGATGAGGCATTGAATCATATACAGGCGATCATGGATGAGTCTACAGAGCAGATCCGCCAGGTGCAAAACGAGATGCTCAAGGGGCTGGAGGAGAAGAAGCAGATCGTGCGGACGAATCAGCTCGAGCTGAAGTCCCAGTTGCAGGATCTGCTCGATACAGAAAAGTATCTGTCGCTGATCGAGGAACGCAATAAGGAGATTGAGCGGGAAAAGGAAAAACACGGCAGACGGTTTGGACAGAAGGAAAAGAGCCAGTTCGCGGATGTCAAGACGGAGATCCGTATCAATAAGGAATATTTCAAAAATGCGGGCATCGATATCGAAGATGAAGATGAAGATGGAGATGGAGAGGACAAGTCGACAGATGCGCAGGCAGACATGTCTGCGACAGACGAAAAAGCAAATACATCGGCTGCGCCTAAAGAAGGAGATACAGCCGGGGGTGGAGAATTTCCAGCCAGGGAGGAACCGATCAATCTGTCTGGTGTGACATGGGATGTAGAGGGGCTGAGTGAACCGGCTTCTGAAAAAGAGAGCCTATCGGAGACAAATGACCGGCGCAAGCGGCATTTTTTCAAGCATAAATAAAACACATGGGAGGATGAATGATGAAATTATATGATGGTGGTGTCTATCTGGTAAATGAAAACGAGATCATTCCAGACACCGGTGATGCAGCGGCACTCCTGCAGAGCAAGACAGGCAGCGCACCTGCAAAGGAAGAAGCAAAAAAAGGAACACTGGCTTACAATATCCTACAGGATCATAATACATCCGGAAATATGAATGAGCTGCAGATCAAATTCGATAAGCTCACAAGCCACGATATTACATTTGTCGGTATTATCCAGACCGCGCGTGCGTCAGGACTGGAGCGATTCCCGATTCCCTATGTATTGACGAACTGCCACAATTCTCTCTGTGCTGTCGGTGGAACGATCAATGAAGATGACCATATGTTTGGTCTTAGCTGTGCGAAAAAGTACGGCGGTGTCTATGTACCGCCGCATCAGGCAGTCATTCACCAGTATGCGCGGGAGATGCTCGCTGGTGGCGGCAGGATGATCCTCGGATCAGACTCACATACCCGTTACGGAGCGCTCGGAACGATGGCAATGGGTGAGGGTGGACCGGAGTTAGTCAAACAGCTGCTGTCACAGACTTATGATATTAAGATGCCCGGTGTTGTAGCCGTATATTTAAAGGGCAGTTTAAAGCCCGGTGTCGGACCGCAGGACGTAGCGATCGCGATCATCGGAGAAGTATTTGACAAAGGATATGTAAAAAATAAGGTCATGGAGTTCGTAGGACCCGGCGTGGCGAACCTGAGTGTCGATACACGTATTGGAATCGATGTCATGACGACGGAGACAACCTGTCTGTCATCTATCTGGAGTACCGATACAAAGGTGAAAGAATGGTATGACATCCATGGCAGAAGTGAGGACTACAAGGAACTGCATCCGGCAGCAGTTACCTATTATGATGGCTGTATTGAGATCGATCTGGACGAGATCGAGCCGATGATCGCTATGCCGTTCCATCCGAGCAATGCATATACAATCCGTGAATTGAACGAGAATCTGATGGATATTCTGGATGACTGTGAGAAGCGTGCACAGGTCAGCTTCAATGGAGCAGTAGACCTCAACCTCAAGGAAAAGGTCAGAAACGGCAGATTGTATGTCGATCAGGGAATCATCGCCGGCTGTGCAGGAGGTGGATTTGAGAACATCTGCGACGCAGCAGATATTTTAAATGGTGCGAGCATCGGACCGGATGAGTTTACACTGAGTGTATATCCTGCAAGTATGCCGATCTATATGGAACTCGTGAAGAACGGAGCAGCGGCGAAGATTATGGAGACAGGTGCGATTTTAAAGACCGCATTCTGCGGTCCTTGTTTCGGTGCCGGAGATACACCGTCCAATAATGGTTTCTCGATCCGTCATTCTACGAGAAACTTCCCGAACCGCGAGGGATCTAAGGTTCAGAATGGACAGATCGCGTCCGTGGCACTCATGGATGCGCGTTCCATCGCAGCGACTGCTGCAAACAAGGGTTATCTGACCGCAGCGACAGATTTCGATGTAAAATATACGAAGCCGAGATATTTCTTCGATAAGACTATTTATGAGAATCGTGTCTATGACAGTAAGGGTGTGGCGCATCCGGAGGAGCCGATCAAGCTCGGACCCAACATCAAGGACTGGCCGGAGATGTCCGCGTTGACAGAGAACCTGCTGCTGAAAGTAGTATCAGAGATTCACGATCCTGTCACGACGACGGATGAGCTGATTCCTTCCGGAGAGACATCTTCTTACCGCTCGAATCCACTTGGATTGGCAGAATTTACGCTTTCCAGAAAAGATCCGGATTATGTACCGCGTGCCAAGGAAGTACAGAAGGCTGAGAAAGCCCGTATCGCAGGGGAGCATCCGTGTCAGGAGCTGCCGGAGTTAAAGGCAGTCATGAGCGTGGTCAAGACAAAGTTCCCGGAGGCAGACCATACGAATTTTGGTATCGGAAGTACAATCTTTGCAGTAAAACCTGGAGACGGATCTGCGCGTGAGCAGGCTGCTTCCTGCCAGAAGGTGCTCGGTGGATGGGCGAATATTGCGAACGAATATGCGACCAAGCGTTATCGCTCAAACCTCATCAACTGGGGTATGTTGCCTTTTATCATTCCGGAAGGAGAACTGCCGTTTGCGAACGGAGATTATATCTGGGTACCCGGAATCCGTGCAGCAGTTGAAAATAAGGCAGATGTCATCACCGCTTATGCAGTGAAAGATGGCGGATTGAAGGAGTTTACAATGACACTCGGCGATCTGACAGATGATGAGCGCGAGATCATCCTGAAGGGATGCCTCATCAATTACAACCGGGTTTCATAGTTACAGAGAATAAAGAGAATGTTCATCGGGAAATCATTAGACTGAAAGGAGATTGGTCTATGACAGACGACAAACAAAAACAGCGCATCCGACGTTCGGATTGGGACATCCGTCCATATCTGGCGATCGGTGTACTGATCTTTCTCGTATTTTGCTGTTGCATCATTGTGTTTACAGTGATTTTCAAATATGCAGCATTAAAAAACGCATGTTCTGTGATGCTGGGGGTGCTGCAGCCGATATTGATCGGCGCGGTGCTCGGCTACCTGTTCAATCCGCTTATGAGGCGGATCGATGAGGGCTTATGCGGACTTATTTTACCGAAGGTAAATAAAAAAGAGAAGGTAAAGCATACGATCCGCACGATCTCGAGTATACTCACGGTAGTGATCTTTCTGATGTTGTTTGGTCTGATCATCTATATGGTCGTACCGGCGCTCATACAGAGTATTATGAACCTGGTGAATACGATGTCAGCGAATGTGGAGAACTTTATCGAATGGTATAATAATCTGCAATTTCCGGGCAAGCATGACGGAAACTGGGAGGCTTATTTATTAACGGCGACTGATTACCTTGAAAACTGGTTCCAGACCTCAATTCTGCCAAAGATGAACAGTTATGTGCAGACATTGACACTCAGCGCAATCAATATGGTTGTACTGCTGAAAAACGTTGTCATTGGACTGATCGTATCGGTCTATGTGATGATTGACAAGGAGCGCTTTGAAGGTCAGGCAAAAAAGATTATTTTTGCGATTGTGCCAACCAAGCAGGCAAATATGCTCGTGTATACAGCGCACCGTATCGATGAGATCTTTGGTGGCTTTATTATAGGCAAGATCATTGATTCAATCATTATCGGTATCATCTGCTTTATCGGTTGCTGGATACTGAAGATGCCATATACACTGCTCGTCAGCGTGATCGTAGGTGTCACGAATGTGATCCCATTCTTTGGACCACTGATCGGGGCTGTGCCCTGTGTGATTATCGTTACGATTACAGATCCGATGCATGGTCTGTATCTGTTGATTTTTATACTGATTTTGCAGCAGGTAGACGGTAACATTATCGGACCGAAGATCCTCGGGGACTCAACGGGACTTTCGTCCTTCTGGGTTATCTTTGCAATCATGGTCGGCAGTGGATTGTTCGGGTTTGTCGGTATGTTGTTTGGTGTGCCGACATTTGCAGTGATCTACTACCTGATCCAGCAGTTGATCGCTTATCTGCTCAAACGGCGTGAACTGCCGGTGAATTCATTGGAATATACGCAGGTGACGCATGTAGATCCGCAGACGAAGGAACTGCATACGGACGACTGGGTGCACAATGAGCCATTTCATTTCGGAGGAAAGAAAAAAAAGGTTTCCAAGCAGGCAGACAGCCCGGATATGCAGGAACATCAGACAGAAGACCATAAGGGAAATTAGCCGGAAAAGGCAGCGGTTCGCTGCCTTTTTCGTTGTCTTTTCTTCAGTTAAATTTTTGACATGAACGAATCCGTATGGTAAGATAATGATACGTATACCTAGATATAGCATACGATGAATAGCTGGTACCGACAACTGGTACCAGATCATGTGAAATAAAGTACAGTTCTGTACGAGGTGGACATTTTGGATAAGTACGAATATAAGTTAAAACTAGATGAGATAGAGACGCTCGCCGGACAGAAAAACTATGCGGCAGCGGCGCAGATTGCTGATGGGATCAATTGGCGAAAGGTGCGCAATGTGAATTCTCTGATGCTGGTCGGGGAGATCTACCAGCAGAACGGGCGTTATGAGGATAGTAAAGAACTGTTTCTCATGGCATATGACAGATCTCCGATTGGAAAGAAGATTATTTATCGACTGGCTGAGATTGCAATTGAGGCCAAGCAGTTTGACGAGGCACAGGAGTATTATGATGAATTTGTTGAGATTGCGCCTCACGATACACTCAAATACATCCTGCGCTATCATCTGAGCCGTGCAAAAGGCGAACCGATTACGGAACAGATTGCTATCCTGAGTGAACTGAAGGAGCAGGAATATACAGAGGAATGGGCATTTGAACTGGCATATCTGTATCATCAGGCCGGTATGACGGACAAGTGTATCGAGGCATGTGATGAGTTGATCCTGTGGTTTGGTGACGGCCCCTATGTAGAGAAGGCATTGGAACTGAAGATGCTTTATCAGCCGCTCAGTCCGGATCAGGAGGAAAAATACAGACAATTTCGCAAAAAGAGAGATGGTATTATTGAAGTACGGCCGGATGAATATCTGGAATCCGGCGAGATCATCAATGATACGATCGATATTCCTGAAGTACAGGTCAATGCGGATCGTTATAATACACAGAATCTGCAGGAGGAGCTCGCGCGCGGTATCCAGCAGATTATGGATGCCACGGAAAAAGAGACGGTACACGATACGATGGATTCGATCAAAAAGATGGTGGAGGAGATCCCGTATTTACAGCCGCTGCTGTCGGAGGAGCGACCGGCCACGGAGCAGGAACTGCCGGCGGAATATGAGACAGATGAAGAGATCGATGGTTCCCTGAACCTGAATTTTCAGGAGATCTTAGAAGAAGAATACGATGGTCAGATCTCACTGTCACTGCCCGAGCGCAGCGAGCAGGAGCCACAGGTCAGGGGTCAGATGACGATCGAGGATATACTGGCAGAGTGGGAAAAAACGAAACGAGCTGCAGAGGCTGCGATGGAAGACGCGCAACAGCGCAAGCTGGAATCGGCAAAAGCGCGTGCCTTGCAGGAGGCAGGCGATATCATGGATCGTCTGACTGCCGTGATTCCGCAGCTGGATGCCGGGGCTACGACCAAGGAACTCGTGGAGCAGGCGTATGAGAATCAGTCACCGGAATCGGTGGAGCGTGCATCGCGTGCGCTGGCAGATGCCAATGAATGTCTGCAGCAGCAGATTGACCGTCTGCAGGGTGAGGTGGATGAAGTCCCTGCTACATCATCAATTGATGATGCACTGGCGGCAGAATTAGCAGCAGAAGGCCTGGAGATGTATGAGGATGATGTCCCGGCAGCATCGGACGTACCGCAGGAGGCAGAGACCTTGGATGAACCGGAACCTGCGCAGCCACAGCAGTCGGTAGTCAGCCGCGAGCTGAAGCATCCGGTGAAGATGACGTCGGCGGCAGCCTCTTTTCCGGATATATCGCAGATTCTGTCAACGAAGCCTTTTCATGGGGAGGCTGTGGCAGAACCAGAGGCAGAGATGCACACAGAGGCGGCAGCCGATGCCGATACCAAGGCAGTCGATACCGAGGCAGCGGATGAGGTTGATCACTTTGGCAAGATGATGTCTGACTGGGAAGCGATGAAGGATCCCACGACTCCGTTGCCGGAGATCAATATGGATCTGTTTGGTGAGAATGAGAAGCAGGAGGAAACAGATACACCGTCCCTGTTCAACGGTATTCATAAGTTTGATACAGAGATGGCAAAGCGTTTCTCCTATTTCACAAAAGTAGATGGCATGGAAGCACAGATTTGCCGCGCGCTGACAGGATGCGGGGCGTATTTGGATGGCATGAATCCAGGTGCTTATGGCAATCTGGTGATCGAAGGTGCATCAGGCTGTGGCAAGACGATGCTGGCGACCAATCTGGTCAAGACACTGCAGCAGAAGACACACAAGCCGGGGAAGCAGATTGGCAAGATCAACGGGGATGCACTCAACCACAAGGATATTCCGGCTTTGCTTGAAAAGATCGCAGGGGGTTGTTTGATCATAGAGCGTGTGGGCGAATTATCCAGGGAGACAGAGGGCAGGCTGTCCATGTATCTGGCAGAACATCCGGGTGAATTACTGGTGATTCTCGAAGATTCCAAGGATGAGATCAATAAGGCACTGGGACGGCATGAGGGATTTGCGCAAAAATTTGGGCAAAAGATCTCAATTCCATACTTTACAAATGATGAGCTGGTAGAATTTGCTAAGACCTATGCTGCGGAGAACGGCTACGGCATTGATGCGATGGCTGTGCTGGCGCTGTATAAGCGTATCAGCAGTATCCAGAAGCTGGATCAGGCGACAACGCTTGTGGAGGTCAAGGAGATTGTAGACGAGGCAATCGACCACGTGGAAAGAGGCAGCCTGAAGAAGATGTTTGGTATTCTTACTTCCAAGCGCTACGATGAAAATAATTATGTAGTACTTCGTGAGAAGGATTTTGAGGAATAAGTAATAACTGATAGTATAAGGGGGCAAAGCGATGGGGAATTTTACAGAACTGGACATGTATCTGTTCGGACAGGCGACGCACTACGACATTTATAAGAAATTCGGTGCACACTGCATGACAGTCAAGCGGAAACAGGGTGTGATGTTTGATCTGTGGGCACCGGGGGCAAAGCGTGTGTGGGTCATCGGTACATTTAATGACTGGAATGAGACGAAGCATGAGATGGAGCGGCTCGAACCGACGGAGTGCGGTATCTATGAGTTGTTTATTCCGGGTGTCAAATTGGGGGATATGTATAAATATCTGATTGAGGGTGCGGACGGAGAGATGTATTACAAAGCTGATCCGTATGCAAACGAAGCAGAATTGCGCCCCGGCACAGCATCTGTAGTGGCAGATATTGACCATTTTGTGTGGACAGATGAGGAGTGGATGGAGTCACGTGCACAGAAGAATGTATATCGTGAGCCGATGTCCATTCTAGAGGTACACCCGGGTTCATGGATGCGTCATCCCGGCCGTGAGGACGATGGATTTTACAGCTATCGGGAGCTGGCGAAGTCACTGATCAAATATGTGAAGCAGATGGGTTATACCCATGTGGAGCTGATGGGCATCTCCGAGTATCCGTTTGACGGTTCCTGGGGTTATCAGGTGACCGGATACTATGCACCGACTTCACGTTACGGCTCACCGGAGGATTTTGCATATCTGGTTGACCAGCTTCACAAGCATAAGATCGGTGTCATCTTAGACTGGGTGCCTGCACACTTCCCCCGTGATGCGCATGGACTGGCGAATTTTGACGGTACCTGTCTGTATGAATATGCGGATCCCCGTATGGGAGAGCATCCGGACTGGGGAACAAAGATCTTTAATTATGGCAAAAATGAAGTGAAGAACTTCCTGATTGGCAGTGCGCTCATGTGGATTGAGCATTATCATGTAGACGGACTGCGTGTGGATGCTGTCGCATCGATGCTCTATCTGGATTATGGCAAGGAAGATGGCCAGTGGGTCGCAAATAAATACGGTGAGAATAAAAATCTCGAAGCGATTGAGTTTTTCAAACATATCAATACATTGATTACCGGGCGCAATCAGGGAGCTGTCATGATTGCAGAGGAGTCTACCGCATGGCCGATGGTCACTGGCAAGGCAGAAGATGGTGGGTTGAACTTTTCGTTGAAGTGGAATATGGGCTGGATGCATGATTTCCTTGATTATATGAAGCTGGATCCTTATTTCCGCAAGAATAATCATTACAAGATGACATTTGCGATGAGCTATAATGAGAGTGAGCGTTACATACTCGTATTATCGCATGATGAGGTCGTACATCTGAAATGTTCGATGATCAATAAAATGCCTGGAGACGAGAATTCCAAATTTGCGAATCTGCGGCTGGCATATACTTATTTTATGCTGCATCCGGGCAAGAAGCTGTTGTTCATGGGACAGGATTTTGCACAGCTGCGTGAGTGGAGTGAGGATCGTGAGCTCGACTGGTATCTGCTGGCAGAGAAGCCACATCAGCAGATCCATGATTACATGAAGGAACTGCTGCATCTGTACAGGAAATATCCGGCGATGTATGAACTGGATCATGAGAGCAATGGTTTTGAATGGATCAATGCAGATGATAAGGAACGCAGTATCTACAGCTTTATCCGCAAATCTTCAGACGGTAAGAAGTGTCTGATCTGTGTACTGAACTTTACGCCGGTCGCACGCCCGGATTATCGTGTAGGTGTGCCACAGGCAGGCAGCTACAGACTGATCTTAAACTCTGATGAGGAGCGTTTTGGTGGTACAGGAGCGGAGCATCCGAAGCGTTTTACAGCAAAAAAAGGAGAGTGGGATGGACAGCCTTATTCGGTAGGTTATCCGCTGGCTCCGTTTGGCGCGGTTGTTTTTGCATTTAATTACAAATAAAGGATGAGATGTAACTGTGAGGGTACTGAACAGTTACGATGAGATTGTGAATTAGGGTCACCTGTGCGGTGGCTCTAATTTTTTTGTGTATACTGACCGAAATAAATGACAGTCACAGAGTAGGAGGACGTCGATATGCAGATCGAACAGAATGGTGCAATCAATGCAAAAGGAATCTTTGGAAAGGCACAGGTGAGTGGTGGATATGGGACGGATATGCATTCCGGGGAGGATCAGGTACGTGTGGCATCCCAGGGAATCGTCAGGGGTTCTGCGCCACAGACACAGACCGTGACTTATGGCAGGCCGGAAAAGGATCAGGGAAAAGCAGTTGTGAACGGAGCGGTCGAAGAGATCATGGCCGATGCAGCCTCCAAGGATGCCGTGCAACAGAAAAATGAGATGGTCGTCGGCGTCCATAAAATGACGGCAGAACATGCCGACGAGATCGAAAACGATGGATTTTCACTGCCCGATACGGATATTCATACGATTGTGACGGAGACGGATAAGATACAGGCACAGCTGGCAAAGGCAGGTAAAGATACGAGTTATTTTACGGATACGCCAAGTGAGGCCCAGCTAGAAGCCATGGCAGGTTCAGCAGCGCTCGCAGCACAGTATGCGCAGGCATTTGCACAGTCGCAGGACTTACGGCCGCTGGATGAGGGCGGTATCAAATATATGCTGGATAATGAACTGGAGCCGACGATCGGCAATCTGTACTATGCACAGTACAATGGTGGCAGAGAACAGGTGGAGCAGCCGGATGAGACACTGGATGACGAGGCGATCACCGCGCAGATCACGCAGGTAGTGATCGCTGCGGGGCTGACTCCTGCGCCGGAGAATATTCAGGCTGGAAAATGGCTGGCAGCCAATGATCTGGCTGTGACAGCCGGTCATATGAATACGCTGGTGGCGCTGCAGGATCTGCAGCTTCCGCCGCAGGAGGCACAGGTCGTGACAGCGATGGCAGAGGCTGTATCCGAGGGCAGGGAGCCGGCGCAGGCATATCTGGTGCAGGATGCGTCGTGGCAGTCGCAGGCGCAACAAGCCACAGAGGTCATCGAACAGGTGACAGATGAGGATCTCTCTTATGTCATCGGGCATGGACAGGAACTGACGATCGACAATCTGCGCGAGGCGCATCGGCTGAACGAGGCTGGAGCGGCATCGAATCAGACAGCGGCAGATGGCGCCGACAGCGCGGGAGACATGGCTGATGCGTCCCGGAAAGGGCTGAGTCTGATTGAAGCACGCCGCATTCTGGAGGAGACGCGGCTGGTGATGACAACGGAGGCAAACTACGGCCTGATCAAGCGAGGTATGGAGATCGATACGAGGCCGCTGGCACAGCTCGTTGAAGATCTGCGGCAGCAAGAGCAGAACTATTATAAAGAATTGTTAGCAGCCGATGGCAGTGTGGTGGCTGATGAGCAGATTACGACATTTCAGCAGACGATCGAGATTGCAGGGCAGCTGCGGGGAATGCCTGCCTATGCGTTGGGCAGTGACTTATATCATGGGACTCCGGAGAGTCTGCATGAGGCCGGAGCACAACTGCAATCCAGGCTGGAGGCAGCGGGAGAAGCCTATGAGACTCTGATGACTGCGCCGCGCAGTGATATGGGCGATTCGATCAAAAAGGCATTTCGCAATGTAGATGATATTTTACAGGAGATAGAAATGGAGCCGACAGCGGCCAATGCCCGTGCTGTGCGGATTCTGGCTTATAATCAGATGGAGATCACACCGGATTCCGTTACGCAGATGAAGCTGGCCGACCGACAGGTGCAGGAGGCGTTCGACAGCCTGAAACCGGCTGTTGTACGTGAGATGATCCGTGACGGCATCAATCCACTGCAGATGGATATCAACGAACTGAATGAGCAGGCTCAGATGATCCGCGCAGACATTGGTGGAGCGGATGATCTGACCAAATTTAGTGAGTATTTATGGAAATTAGAACAAAACCATTCTATTTCACAGGAAGAACGAGATTCCTATATCGGTATTTACCGGCTGATCCATCAGGTAGAGGTCGGAGATGGGGCAGCAATCGGTGCGCTGGTACAGCAGGGAGCGCCACTTACGATGGAGAATCTGCTGCGTGCAGTGCGAAGTGGCAAAAAAAGTGGCATGGAATATACCGTCGATGATCAATTTGGTGGTGTGGCTAAAAAGAGTAATGGTACATCGATCTCGGATCAGATCCTGTCTGCCTATCAGACGGAATGTTTCCGGGAAGTACAGAAGATCGCACAGGAGCCGGAGCAGTTTGCAGATCTGTTGGCCGGTCAGAAGTGGCGTGAGATGACGCCGGAGCAGCTACTCGAATATCTACAGCAGTCAGCGCCGGATACGGTGTCTGATGACACGACACAGGCGGCTGGGCGGAGGGAAGTGCTCCAACAGATGCAGGAGGCAGCTGCGTGCAGTACGCAGGTCTATGAGATGCTGGAGACATATGATGTTCCCGTGACAGTCAATCATGTACTGGCGATGCAGCAGATGCTGAGCAATCCCAATGATGCCTTGCGGCGTTTATTCGGTCTGACAGATGAGATGAAGCAGATAGATGATACGGTGATTGATCGGGCAACAAAGGACGATTTACTGGATGAGATTGCCAAGGCAAAAGAGGAGATCCTGCACAAGATAGGTGAGCATACCCAGACACCGGAAGAACTGGCGGATGCGCAGCAGACACTGGCAGAAGTAGCTGAGCATTGTGGGCAGACGGTGCTGCGCGAGGGTATGACGAGCCTGGATGTACGCCAATATCAGATGATGACCGCACAGTTGCAGCTCGGTGCGCAGCTGGCGCGGGAGGAACGCTATCAGATCCCGATCCTGACAAGTGAGGGTGTGATGGGTGTCAATGTCCGCATTGTGCGCTCTAGTGAGAAAAAGGGCCGTGTGCGTGTGACGATGGACAGTGCTGCTTATGGAAAAGTGGCAGCAGAACTGCAGGCGACAGACCGCGGTGTCAAGGGCTATTTTGCATCGGATTCCAGGGCGGGGGCGGATCGTCTGCAACAGGAACTGCCCCGTATGAACGAGTTGTTGGCAGAAGGAGAGCCAGATGTGGATAACCATGAGATTCATGCGATCTATAGTGGACATCTCGATCTGGTTAGGTTCGAACTGGCAGAGACCTCGGATGAGGGTGCGCCTGATGCACAGACCATGGAGATCCAGACGAAGGAGCTGTATGGCATGGCGGAAAAAGTCGTTCGTTTTTTGCAGGAAGGGATTACGAAAGAAGCCTGATTCTCCGATATAAGTTCTGAGATAAGAAAATTTAGAAATATACGGTGACACGGATCGTCGCCGGTTGAATATAGAATAGCAGGGAAGCGCACAGAGAAAATAAGAGGTGCCAAAACATGAAAGTAAACCAGAATATATCAGCTGTGATCTCCAATGCACAGCTTCACCGGACAGAGAATGCATTGACAGCGTCTATCGAGAAGCTGTCTTCCGGCTACAAGATCAACAAAGCCAAGGACAGCCCGGCGGGCATGGCGATCAGCAACAAGATGCGTGCACAGATCAAGGCGCTGGATCAGTCGGGCAAAAATGCGGCAGACGGTACGAGCGTGATGCAGACGGCAGACGGTGCATTGAATGAGACACATGCCATGCTGCAGCGCATGCGTGAACTGGCGGTTCAGTCTGCGACTGATACGATGGGTACAGAGGACAGGGATGCATGCCAGAAGGAGATTGAGGCGCTTCAGGCAGAGATTGACCGTATTGCGACAGACACAGAGTTTAATGGTCAGGCGCTACTGGACGGTTCACAGGATTTTCGCATTTTCCCCAGTGTCAATAACGAATTGGCAGGAACATATATCCGCAATTTCCAGACATCGGATAATGTATCAGCAGAAAACTATAAATTTGATATTACACAGCTTCCGGAGCAAGCAAAGTATACCAATCTGGCGGTTCCAGCCGGACAGGAAGGTGTAGTAGAGCTCAATGGCTGCTCGGTAGAGATCTTAAAGACAGATACACAGGATGAGATCTATGAGAAGCTCAAGCAGCTCGGTGAACTCGCGGGTGTGACTGTGACAAAAAACGGAGCCAATGCTTATGATCTGGTAACGGTTGATTATGGTAAGAGTGCGAAGATCGAGGGTACGGTGCGTGGTGTGCCGATACATGATGCAAACGGTGCTGTTCCGGAAGGAAAAGACGCCGGTATTAAGCTGATCCTCGATACGGATCAGAAAATGGATTCAACAGGAACCGGTATCGTTGATGGCAATGGTAATCCGGTTCCGTATGGCGAGGGTTTTTCTTCCACGGCGACCTGTCTCACCGATGGCACAAAAGTGACGATTCGTGATCTGAACGGTTTTGAGATGATCTTTGAGATTGATCAGGAAAAGGATACGCAGAACGTCCTGAAGAATGCAATCACTGGTGCGACTAAGAAAGCTACGATTGACCTGGAGATGACCAATATCGGCAGCATGACGCTGCAGGTCGGTGCACACGAGAACCAGGTCATTGATCTGCGAATCCCCTCGGTGACCTGTGAGGCACTCTATATCGACGATCTGAATGTGGTTCGGAAAGGAGGCGCGGATAAGGCGATCGCAGCACTCGATGATGCGATTGCACAGGTCAGTGCCGTGCGTTCGCGCATCGGAGCTTATCAGAATCGTCTGGATTATGCGGTGAGCAGTCTGGACGGAACGGTAGAGAATATGGAGGCTGCGATCTCACGTATCATGGATACGGATATGGCAGAGGAGATGTCGACCTATTCAAATATGAACGTGCTTGATCAGGCAGGAATCTCTGTGCTGACACAGGCGAATGATATGCCCCAGCAGATTTTACAGCTCCTGCAGTAGTTTGGGTGTCGGGGGTTGACAGGATATGACAGATGAAAAGAAAAAAGAATTTACACGCAGGCTGACCCAGTGTAATGCGAGTGAGATGATTGTCATCCAGTTTGAGATCTTTTTTACTTATCTGGATGATGCACTGGAGGCATACGAGCTGGGCGGAGAGCCTTACCGCATGGCGATCCGGCATGCGGATGCGGTACTTGTGAGATTGCAGGATTCTCTGGACTTCAAATATGATCTGGCGAAGCAGCTGTATCCGTTGTATACTTATAGCCGCAGACAGATTGCACTGGCATTGGCGACACACAAAAAGAAGCCGATCTCCAATGCCAGAAACGTGATGACCAGGCTGTATGATGCATTTGCACAGATTGCAGCGGAAGATACGACCGGACCGGTCATGCATAATACGGAGACGGTGTATGCAGGATATACCTATGGAAAGCATGCGTTAAATGAAGCCGCCTATGATGGAGGCAGCAATAGCCGTGGATTTTTAGTATAGCATTTTTGCGCGGCAGAAAAAGAGAGGGAGACCTCTCTTTTTTGTTGCAGTACACTATTTATATTCTTTTACGGAATTCAGCAAAAACCGGTAGCGCAGCTGTGCAGAGTTGAGCTGATAGATATAGGCATCGATCAGATCCGGGTCTGTCACATTCGAAAAGGCAGAATAGACGTGTTCGAGTTCGCGCTTCGTGCGTTCAAGGTCGTCTAATAATACCGTGTAATGCGGGTTATTTTCGGGTGTTGTTGTCGTTGGATGAAATAGGTGCAGCATAGGAAACCTCCTATCATGTGGGATAATTTTGCAGTGTAGCGCCTGCCATGCCGGCATGGCCTGTATGCACATGTGCGACCGGCATTGTTCAGTATATATTCATTGTAAGCAATAAATTGGGAGATTATTCAAATATAGGCATATTTTACAAAAATGCGAGTACATTGGTACAAAGCAGGCAGGAGGGTGCATATGGATACAATGACCGGTATGCTGTTGATTGTGGCTGCATGTGCCGCAGTACTCATCATTAGCGTTATGCGTAGAAAAGCCGCATTTTTACTACGTTTTCTGGTGCGGATGATCATCGGTGCATTTGCGATTATGGCGACGAACAGTGCGCTTGCAACAGCCGGGCTGAGCATATTTGTGGGACTGAATGTATGGAGCCTTCTCACAGTCGGAACGCTCGGAATCGGCGGTTTTGGAATGCTTTATGCAATTTTACTGTACATGAACCTGTAGTATTGCGAAAAAAATTTTTTTCGTGATACTACATGGACAGCTTTCATATTCTCATCTATAATCACCATACAATCTATCAGATCTTATTTCTGTAAATCAAAAGTTCTAAGTAACTATTTCGTAACTGCTTCATAACTGGTTGCTATTTATACAGTTACAGGATTTCAAGTGGCTTTAAAAATGATGGTATAAAAAGGAGGTGCAGCGTATACAAACGAGACTGGCAATTTTAGACAGGGAGATCGGAGAGGGGCTCAGTACCTATCTGATGCTGCATGGCGGCAGCCTGCAGCCGGTATTATGTGACAGCCCGCAAATGCTGTTTCGGTCCGGGGCACCAATCGGTCTGGTCGGAGCATCCTATTATCAGGAAGTACAGGAGGCGAAAGCTGTGGAGGGCATGCAGATCTTCTGGCTGGGCGAAGGGCAGATATCGCCCTATCAGCCTGCAGATGCATTGATCCGGGAACTGTACCGACAGGCAATGGAGCGGCAGATCTTTCTGCCGGGTGCACTTCGGACATTGGGACATGATAAGGAGCTGATAGCGGTATGTTCACCGCATGGCTATGACCAGCAGACGGCATTTGCCGTTGTTTACAGTCTGCTGCGGTCGGAGCAGGTACGGACGCTGTATCTGGATTTTATGTATTACAATGGATTCTTCGACATATCTGATAAAAACGTGGGAGATCTTATGTATGAATTGCACAAGCAGACGCAGCCGATCAGCCATATGTTACCGGCATTTGTGCGGATATGCAGATCACTGGATTATATACCGCCGGTTCGTGTACAGATGGATCTGGAAGATTTAACAGGAGAAGATTTTACACAGCTGTTACAGCAGTTGCTGCAGGATAGTGAATATGGGCTGATCGTGGTCAATTTGCCATGCAGGCCCAGCTTCCTTCGGGCGGTATACGATAGCTGCAGTTGTATGTATAGTCTCCAGCGGGAGGGTGCCTTGTACGACCGTGCACAGGCCCGCCTGCTGGAAGATCTCGGATGGGATCCGGTGCAGACGGGGACATCCCATCTGGAGGTGATTCCGATGCCTGCGATCAGCGGCAGCTTTTCGCTGGATGAGTCGATGTATGAGGAATTATTGTTTGGCGAGATGGCGGCATTTATTCGAAAATATCTCGATGCAGCCAATGGATCGCCTACAAGCTGAGAGGAGGCGCTATGCACAAATATAAGCCGGAATGCAAGTCAGATGACAAACAGGAATATGTGCAGGCATTGCAGGGGATTGTATTGGAGCGCATGGATGTGTCACGTGAACTCACAGATCAGGAGCTGTGGGATCTGATCGATGCGGCAGTGATAGAACACCGTGATCCGGCGGCTTCACTGAATGTGCGCGAATCGGCGAGACAGCAGGTGTTTTATGCACTCAGGGGGCTTGATGTGCTGCAGGAACTGGTAGAAGATCCACAGATCACGGAGATCATGGTCAATGGTTATCAACAGATCTTTTACGAGAAGCAGGGAAGAATCCACAAATGGGACAGGCAGTTTGCATCCAGAGAAAAGCTGGAGGATGTGATCCAGTCCATGGTAGCAGTGGGAAACCGTATGGTCAATGAGTCGATGCCGATTGTGGATACCAGACTGCGGGATGGTTCCCGTGTGAATATTGTATTGGAGCCGGTTGCGATCGATGGATCGGTGATCACGATCCGAAAATTTCCCGCGAAGCCGATGCAGATGGCGGATCTGCTACGCATCGGATCGTTATCGGAGCAGATGGCAGAGTGGCTGCAGGCATTAGTCGCTGCCGGGTACAATATCTTTGTATCCGGAGGCACCGGTTCTGGAAAAACAACATTCCTAAATGCCCTGTCCGGCTATATCCCATCGGATGTCCGTGTTGTGACGATCGAGGATTCTGCGGAGCTGCAGCTTCGTGGGATACCCAATCTGGTGCGGCTGGAGACGCGTGTGTCCAATCTGGAAAATGTGGCAGAAATATCGATCCGGCAGTTGATTCGCACGGCGCTGCGCATGCGCCCGGATCGGATCATCGTCGGTGAATGCAGAGGAGCGGAGGCGCTGGATATGCTGCAGGCGATGAATACCGGGCATGATGGCTCGCTCAGTACCGGGCATGCCAATTCCTGTCAGGATATGCTCAGGCGCCTGGAGACGATGGTTCTCATGGGCATGGAGTTGCCCATCAGTGCGATCCGTGCGCAGATTGCATCCGGTATAGATGTGCTCGTTCATCTGGGCAGACTGCGGGATCGAACCCGGAAAGTCCTTGACATCATGGAATTAGATGGTATGTCACAGGGGGAGATCCGGCTGAATCCGATCTATCATTTTGAAGAAACCGGAGAGCGGGATGGAAGGGTCATTGGTGAGTGGAGGCAGCAGCATACGCTGATTCATAGGGAGAAGCTGTTTGCGGCCGGATTGGAGGGTCAATTTGGCTGATTATCGCAAGTATCACTATTCACTGCGTGAACGTATCCGTTACTTTGCGGAAGCGGCGGTATTGATCCTGCTTGTCAGTGAGCTGTTTTATGATTCCTGGCTGGCACTTGGTCTTTTGGCACCATTTTACCCGGTTTATCTGAAGATCCGGGCGAAACAACTGCTGCAACAGCAAAAACAGGAGTTGTGTCTGCAATTCAAAGAGACTATTTTGTCTGTTGCGGCTGCGTTAAACGCTGGTTATTCTGTGGAGAATGCATGGCGCGAGGCATATGCCGAGATGACGCAGATGTACGGAGCGGATGCATTGATGGTGCAGGAATTGCGCCATCTGCTGGCACATCTGGCATTGAATGTGCCGTTGGAGCAATTGCTGCAGGATTTTGCGGTGCGCAGTGGCATGGAGGATGTCAATAGCTTTTGCCAGGTATTTTTCTATGCGAAGCGCAGTGGCGGAGACTTTATTGGCATTATCCGAAAAACAGCCGGACAGATCGGTGAGAAGATCGAGCTTCAGAGACAGCTGCAGGCAGATCTGGCGGCGAGGCGGTTAGAGAGCCGGATCATGAATCTGATGCCAATGGGAATCTTATTGTATCTGCAGGTGACATCACCCGGCTATTTTGATGTATTGTATGGCAATGTGGCAGGAATCTGTATCATGAGTGTCTGCCTGATCGTTTACCTGACAGCATATGCCCTGTCAGAGCGGATGATGGGTCAGATTTTACAGATATAAAGGGGAAAATATGTATTTATGCGTCTGTTTTATGATCATCGGTGCCATATGGTATATCGTGTGTATCAGGAAAAAACAACAAAAGACATATGGGATCTATGCATTGGTGCTGTTTGTAAGCGGAGCGCTTGGATGGCTGGCATTTATAAGTGATAGCGGATCACCTACGGATCAATTGGCAGATGTGATCAGCCGTCCGGAACCGGGAAAGGCATCGCTGGAACAGAACTATGAGTTGGAAGTGGATGATTTGGCAATTTGCGAACCGTATCAGATTACTGTGGAAAACCGCCATCTGGGCGCAGATGAGCAAAAAGAGCTCTTTGCGCAGGCAGCCGGGGAGCTGGAACAGGCATTTCTTGGAGAGAATGTATCGATGGATCATATCACGCGGCCGGTTGTATTTTTGACAGACGTCATGGATGGATTGATAACTGTCAGTTGGACATTAGACAATTATGAAGTGATCAGCCTGTCGGGAGAATTGCAGCGGGATGCATTGACAGATGAGGGAACTCTCGTCTGTGCGACTGCAACGATGGAATATGAGGATACAGAGGCTATGCATCGTTTTTCATTTATGGTCTATCCGCCACAACAGTCTGAGACAGAGCAGTTTTTTGATCTGTTGACACAGGCGCTGGCGGATGAGAATGCATCGACAGATGCCATATTCCGGCTGCCGCGTCAGGTAGATGGACACCGGGTTAGCTGGAGTAAGGAGCGGGGAAAGCTGCCATATGAGATATTGGGACTCGGTATACTCACAGTCATAGGTGTGATGATTGGGAGACGTGAGGATGAACGCAAAAGGCAGCTGCAGCGCAGGGAGCGGCTGTTGGCAGAATATCCGCAGATGCTGGGGCAGATGTCTCTGCTCATCGGTGCCGGGATGACGGTAGGCTACGCCTGGGAGAGGCTGGTACAAGGTTATGAAAGGCAGTGTACACAGAGCATGCATAGTGGACGGGAGCAGCCGGTCTACGAGGAGATGTGTACAACATATCATCAGATACGCGATGGAGTCAGTGAACGTATTGCTTATGAACAGTTTGGCGAACGGATTCAGTTATCGGTCTATCGGCGTTTTTCGACCCTGCTTGTACAAAATCTGCGAAAAGGTACAGCAGGACTTGGCAAACTGCTCGAAAAAGAGATGCAGGAAGCGCTGAATGCGCAGGAAAGCAATATCAAAAAGCGGGGTGAGGAGCTGCAGACAAAGCTGTTGCTGCCGATGATGCTTATGCTGGCATTGGTAGTAGTGATCATCATGATACCCGCATTGGCAAGTTTTCAATTATAAATTTATTTATTCAGAATCACGCATAGGAGGAATTGGGATATGAACAGAGTCGATCATTGGATCATTCGATCCGTAATACGCTGCCGGAAGGCGATGGATGTACTGCGCGATGAGAGCGGAATCGGTACGGTAGAGATGATTTTGATTTTAGTCGTGCTGATTGGATTGGTATTGATCTTTAAAGAAAAGCTGAATACTCTGGTCGGGGACATTTTTAAGACGATTAGCAGCAAGAGTAAAAGTGTCTAAGGTGAAAATGGCTGATTGGCGTACCACATCCGGGAGCATTACGGTCTTTGCTAGTCTGTCATTGCTGTTAGTCGCATCGTTTCTGCTGGCGCTATTGGAGTGTGCACGCGTCAAAGGACTGGAGGCATATAGCGGTATGCAGCGGGAAAATGCATTAGAGTGCGTGTTGTCGGAATATGACAGGGATCTGTTCGAACGATATGGGATCTTTTTGCTGGATGGCGGCTATGGTACCGGAACCATACAATTTGCACAGATGAATGGACGTCTGTTAGAGATCAGCCAGAAAAATCTGCGTCCGGAAAAGGTGAAATATCTGTTGCAGAGGACGCAGAACTTTTATCAGATGGATGTCACGCAGGCTGAGGTTGGGCAGTATCTGCTCGCAACCGACTATAATGGTGCCCCATTTCGGGCAATGGCAGTGCAATCTATGAAAGCACGTTATCCGATAGAGCTGTTGCAGACATTATCTGACAGGCTGCAGCAGTCTGAGCGTGCGATGGACGAGGCGAGGGCGAGCCAGACATCTATGGATCAGGCGGGACAGCAGATCGAGCATGCGAAGCGGCAGGCAGCAGAACAGGCAGCAGCGTCTGCCGCAAATGGTGAAACTGCCGCGCCACCGGCACAGGTACCGGAAAACCCGATGGATATTATAAAAAGCATAAAAAAGGCAGACATATTGGCACTGGTAGTGCCACAGGGAATGGCAATATCCGCAAAGCAGATCGATGGGGAAAGTACGTTGGAGCACCGGCATCTGGTACAGGGTAACGAGTCTTGGGAGGACACAGGGGAATGGTATGAGGCTGTTTTGTACCAACAGTTTTTGCAGACGCAGTTTGGCTGTTTTACATCCGGATGTACAAGTGGCGGTGCATTGGATTATGAACTGGAATATATTCAGTCAGGAAAAACGTCAGACCGTGCCAACCTAAAGGGTGTCGTCCACGCGCTTTTATTGTTGCGGGAAGGCGCCAATTACCTGTATCTGCAATCAGATCAGGTCAAACAGGCGCAGGCATATGAGCTGGCGGGGCTGATTGCGTCAGCACTTGCGATCGTGCCCGCGACTCCTTTGCTCGCGCAGGGAATCCTGGCGGCATGGGCGTATGCAGAGAGCATCCTCGATGTGCGGACGTTACTGTCCGGCGGCTGCATTCCATGGATGAAGACAGCGGACAGCTGGAGCAGTGATCTGTCCGGGATCGGTACGTTACTGGCAGGAAACGCGCAGGCAAAGAGTACAACGCAAGGTGAAGATTATCAGGGCTATCTGCAGAAGCTGTTATATTTAAAGACGGCCAAGGTTCTGAATTACCGTGCGATGGATCTGATGGAATGGTATAAGACCGCCTGTAGTGACCGTCAGATTCATATGGATGCCATGTTGTTGGCTGTGCGTGCGACATTTTCCTACGAGGCGAGACCTTTATTTTCTGATCTGGTCACGTTACAGCGGCTGGAGGCCGAGCGACTGGAATTCGCGGCATCTGAGGCAGACAGTTATTTGACGGGGGACAGACAACGTGAATGAAAAGATAGTATGCGATATGTATCAGCAGATACCTCTGATACCACATAAAAACAAACAACTCCTTGTAAAAGACCACAATAACCGATTTTCCATATTCTCACACATAATATCTTACACCGGGGACAGACTCCGGTGTCATCAGACGATCGCTCTCTCCTCAAAGCAGACGAAGATGAAAAAGATAGGGTCAGAGGTATCTGCTGATACATATCGCACTTGCCGGTGCCGGGGTTCCATGACACTGGAGATGGTAGTTATATTACCGCTTTTTGTTACATTTCTTGTATTTTTTTTATTTATATTTCGCGTGTTATGGGTGCAGGAGAGTCTGGAGGAGGCTTTGCTGTACGCTTCCCGCTCATTGGCGGTCGATTGTTATGATGAGATAGCGGACGGTATGCATTCGCAGGCAGCGCTGCTGGCAAAGGCACAGCTGCTGCTATGGAAAGGGCTCGAGGACAGTGAATGTCCGGTGGCGTTCATTCGTGGCGGAAGAAGTGGGATCTCGCTCTTATCCTCTGAATGTACAGGAGATGAAATTATATTATATGCCACGTATGAGATGCGGCCGCCTTGCCCGCTGATTGGAAACTATAGCTATCGGCTGATGCAGTGCGCACGCAGTAGAAAGTGGATTGGAGACCGTTCACTGACAGAAGCAGTATCCGGAAATGATGCATGGGTGTACATCACGCCGGAAGGAGTGGCATATCACCGGTCATTATCCTGCAATTATCTGGATCTGTCGATTCATGCGGTGAACCGGCATGTACTGCGATCGCTGCGTAATGCTTCGGGAGAAACTTACCGGCGCTGCGAATCATGCGGCACTGCGGGTGGTGACACGGTTTATATTACAGATTATGGAACCCGCTATCACACGGGATTGTCCTGCAATGGACTGAAACGAACGATTTATATGGTAAAACTCAATCAGACAGGAGGTAGACACGCATGCGGGAAATGTGGAACCAGGTCGCAGTCATAGGAATGCTCACGATCTGTGCGGCAGAGGATATTCGAAAAAAACAGATTCGTTTAAACGTTGTATTGGCATTTGGGATTGCCGGTATTGTATTCCATATGTTGTGGCAGATGCAGACGATTGAAAACATTCTGCTTGGAATGGGCGTCGGAGGCGCATTGCTTCTGATTGGTCTGTTCACTGGAGGAAAGATCGGTGCCGGAGACGGTGTATTGATGATAGTCACAGGGATCTACCTTGGCATGGAGCAGAATGTGGAATTACTGGTCAGCAGTCTGTTTATCTGTACAATCTATGCATTATGCCTGCTTGTACTGCGCAAGAAGCGTAGGACAGATACCGTAGCGTTTATACCGTTTGTACTGGTGTCTTATGTGTGTATGCTGGCAGGTGTCATATGAGAAGCCACAGATCAGCCGGTTGGATTCAGGCCAGTTATACGATAGAAGCAGCGATACTTCTGCCACTGTTTTTGACAGCATTGCTCACAGGTATGCTGCTTGCGGTCGATTGTTGTGAGGATGTCGCAGAGGCAGCAGCCGACTGGGAATTATTGCATGAGATCGAGCCAACGGCACGGATCTGGCGTACAGAAGCAATCAGACAGGGAATGGAGGAATTATTTGGAGATACAGTATCAGAGAAATCTGAAGAATAGCTATATGGTCATTATCGAACCAGAGCGTCCACTGAATCCGGATGGGGAACTGGCGGAGCGGATGCTGCAGAGACAGCCGTTATCCGGTTTGCTGACATGGGTGAGTATGGAACATCAGGGAGATATGACATTCTGGTATCAGATCACCGGAATGCAGAGTCTGACGGATTGTTTACAGCAGCAGTCTGTGAATCATATATTATTACAGGGCATATTGGCGGTGTTGTTGGGTCTGCAGGAGGAATTGCCCAGATACTATCTGAAGCCGGAGCATCTGTTGCTGCGTGCAGAGCAGATTTTTATAGACACGGCTGGCGGACGGATCCGGTTATGCTATGAACCAATGTGGAGCAGAGATCCGCGGGAGTCGTTGCAGGAACTATTAGAGCAGCTGCTGCCGCACATCGATCATAGTGACAAGGCAGCGGTAGCATTAGCTTATGGCCTGTATGAGAACTGTCAACAGCCCAATGCAGATGTATGGCGGTATGTGAGGGAACAGTCGCAGGCATTTCCGTCCGGTGGGCAGCAGGTTATGCCAACCGCAGAGATGCCAGAGTCAGGTGGTGAGGCAGATGCCTCACATACGGATGTGGCAGAGGCGGATGATTTGTCAGGGCATGGGGGAGCTGCATTGTTTTCGGATGATCACAACAAAAATGCAATGCATGGAACTTCATTTGCGCAACGGATAGAGTCATTCATACATCCGGCGTTACATCCAATATTGCAGCAATTACCGGAAAAATATAAACGCTTTAGAAAAAGAGATAAAGATCGTCAGCCAGAACCGATTTATATGTTTGAACCGGAGGAGGAAGCAGCGGTATGTGAGAACCCGACGGTTTATCTGGGCGCTGGGGAACATACGCAGGGCAGATTAAACTATGTAGGTAGTGGTGTGCAGCCGAGCTTTCAGGTAGAAGGTGATGTATTTTTGATCGGAGGAAAAAATGGGCAGGCTGACGGTCAGATCGATGCACCGGGAGTCAGCCGCAGCCATGCACGGGTCACGCGGGAGGAAGATGCCTATTATATCGAGGATCTGAATTCCAGAAACGGAACCTGTTTGAACGGAGAATTGCTCTTATACAGACAAAAACGCAGGTTAAAGACCGGAGACCACCTGCGCTTTGCTCAGGAAGAATATATATTTTATTGATCAGCCGGGTATTCGCCCGACTGTGTAGGAACGATTATTTTACAGTCACAGAATATGGCGCAATTCTGTCAACAATAAGCGGATGCATTGACAGCCTCAGGATCTCGTGTTACTGTGTAGGCATGTATGAGACACAATATGAAGATCAGATGACACAGGGACATAATCTATATAGAAGGAAATGGCTCAACATCAATATCGTTTTGATTGCAGTAAATATTGTAATCTGGGTAATTATGAGCACGCAGGGTGATACGCGGGATGCGGATTATATGCTATTGCACGGAGCCATGTATCCGGATGTCGTATTGGGTGGTGAATGGTATCGGCTATTCAGTGCGATGTTTTTGCATTTTGGCGTGGAGCATCTGCTCAGCAATATGTTTATGCTGTATTTTCTCGGTGATATGCTATTGCGGGCGGTGAGCCAGTGGAAGTATGCCGTGATTTATCTCTTATCCGGTGTGGGAGGCAGTGTTTTATCATTGATTGTTATGCTCATGACGGGAGATTATTGCGTATCCGCAGGTGCATCCGGCGCGATCTACGGTGTGATCGGGGCGCTGCTCTGGGTCGTATTGCGCAACGGCGGCAAATTCGAGTCCATCAGTATTCCGCGGATGCTGTTTGCAGTCGTGCTCTATATTAGTTATGGGTTTACGGTAGAGGGCGTGGATGCGTGGGCGCATCTCGGCGGTGCGATCGTGGGATTTCTGGTATGTATCGTACTTTACCGAAAAAGGCGTTGAGTTTTTCGGTTGGATTGTCTATACTAAAAGGGATAAAAATCAAAAAATAAAAATCAAGAGATGAAAATCAAAAGTATACAGACAAATAACGGGAATACAATCAAAGGATAAGAAGATGAAGATAAATATTTATTACGGCGGCAGAGGTGTGCTTGACGATCCGACAATCTACGTATTGAATAAGATGGAAGAAGTATTGGCGGAACTGCGTGTCAGTGTGACGAGATATAATATCTACGAGCATAAGAGCAGTATCAGTACACTTCCCCAGACGATCCGTGATGCGGATGGTATTATTCTGGCCACGACAGTAGAATGGCTGGGTATCGGTGGATATATGCAACAGTTTCTCGATTCCTGTTGGTTGTACGGAGACAAGGAAAAGATCGCCCAGACATATATGCAGCCGATCGTGATGTCTACAACTTATGGCGAGCGTGAGGCAGAGCTGAGCCTGATGAATGCGTGGGCGACATTGGGAGGATTGCCGTGCAATGGTTTATGCGGGTATGTAGAGGATCTGGTGAGTTTTCAGATGAATCAGGATTATTCGCTGATTATTGAGAAAAAGGCAGAGAATCTCTATCGCACGATCTCGCAAAAGATGAAGAGTCTGCCGACGAGCAATCAGGCAGTCACACAGTCTGTACAGCGGACTCCGCAGATGGAGCTCACACCGCAGGAAAGTGAACAGCTATCGCAATATGCATCAGATGATAGCTATGTTAAGCAGCAAAAGGCAGATATTGAACAGCTTGCGATGCGTTTCCGCGGTATGATGCAGCAGACATCGCAGGATGATGAACTGGCGTATGTGATAGATTTTGAGTCACATTTTTCCGGCAGACAGGATGTAGAGGTCAATTATCTGCTGATCATAGATGGGAAAAAGAAACCGTTATGTATACAGATTCATAATGGGGAACTGGTGTGTCATTATGGGCAGCAGGAGCATACGGATGTCTATGTGAAGCTGACACCGGAGGTATTAGAGTCGATCATTGCCGGGCGGATGACATTCCAGCGGGCATTTATGACTGGTGAGATGACGGCAAAGGGAAATTTCAAGACACTCAGGCAATTGGATGAATTGTTTGTATTTACAGCATAGATTCTACGAATCCGGGTCTAATAAATGAAAAGGAGAATACACATGAGAGACGAGAATTGCATTTTTTGTAAGATTATGGCAGGAGAGATTCCTTCCCGTACATTATTTGAGGATGATGACTTTAAGGTGATCATGGATGTCGGACCGGCAGCAAAGGGACATTCACTGATCGTGCCGAAGCAGCATTATGCAGATGTATATGAGCTGCCGGGTGAACTGGCAGGTGAAGCAATGAAGCTGGCAAAGCGCATGGCTACGCATATGACTACCGTGCTGAACTGTGATGGTTTTAACATCATGCAGAACAACGGTGAAGTCGCAGGTCAGACCGTATTCCATTATCATCTGCATCTGATACCCCGCTATAAGGATGCAGCACCGATCCTCACATGGACACAGAACCATTTCAGCGATGAAGAGATGGACGAGCTGGCGGAGAAACTTGCAGTAAAATAAAAGTATAAAAATAGAGCTGATATCCGGTTAAGGTGATGTGGGTATCAGCTCTTTTTATGTGATAGGAAATTCCTATCACATCAAACGCTCCGCGCGCATGCTGTATATCTATTTTGCTACTTTTTTCAGCAGGTCGACAATCATATCGATCGAATCGAGCGAGCGGCTTTCTTTCATAGCAGTGATATATTGTTCACGGTTCGCGTACAGTTCTTCCACTGCGTCAAGCAGTGTCTTGGCAGAGAGATTTTCTTCCAACAGTACTTTAGAAAACCCTTGCTTTTCAAATGAAGAAGCATTCAGGATCTGGTCTCCGCGGCTGGCTGCAGCCGAGAGCGGGATGAGCAGATTCGGTTTGTGCAATGCCTGTAGTTCACAGATGGAATTTGCACCCGCGCGGGATACGACGATATCGCTCATCGCAAATATATCGTTGAGTTCCCGGCCAATATATTCAAACTGCCGGTAGCCCTTTGTCGGTGCAAGCGATGGCTCCAGGTGGCCTTTTCCGCACATGTGGGCGACCTGAAAATGCTCCAACAGCGTAGGCAGAGCCTCGCGGACAGCCTGATTGATGACAACAGATCCACTGCTGCCGCCGATGATAAACAGTACCGGACGGCTATTATCAAAACCGCACAGCTCGCGGGCTGCGTCAGCGTCACCATGCAGCAGTTCACGCCGGATCGGTGAGCCGGTCAGGACGGCCTTGCCAGCGGGCAGATATTTCATCGTTTCCGGGAAGTTGCAACAGACTTTGGTCGCACAGGGAATGGCGATCTTGTTCGCCAGACCCGGTGTGATGTCGGATTCATGAATGATTGCGGGAACGCGGCAGAACTTTGCGGCGAGTACGACCGGTACCGATACAAAGCCTCCTTTGGAAAAGACAACATCCGGTTTTAGTTTATGTATCAGATGGATCGCCTGCCCCAGACCTTTTACGACCTTGAACGGATCGGAGAAGTTCTTCGGATCAAAATAGCGGCGCAGTTTTCCGGATGAGATTCCGTAATATGGGATACCCTGGGCCTCGATCAAGTCTTTTTCCATACCCTGATAAGAACCAATATAAGAAATGTCAAAACCTGATTCCTTCAGGTGTGGAAGCAGTGCAATATTCGGTGTCACGTGGCCGGCAGTGCCGCCGCCGGTGAGCAGTATTCTCTTCATAAAAACAAAGTCCTCCTTTGCCGGTATCTATCACAATGATCTCATAATTATAAATAGATATGTGTCTATCAACTATCATATACATCACCCACGAAAAGTCAAGCGCGAACTCATCGCGCAGGGAGTCGTCTGCTGTTTTACTGTTCACTCGTACCGCTGCCGTTTTCCGCGCGAACCGTGTCGAAACATGCGATGAAAAAAGCTGGAAATGCGCCCATTACCGCGCTATCATTATTTATAGATGGCAGATCGAAACAGTTCAATCATAAGGGAGGAATGATTATGGGAGCAATGGGCGCACGAATTATATTTTTTTTAGACACGCAGACGGACAAGCTGATACTGGCAGCGATGATTGTATTGATCATCCTGGGTATCGGTCAGTTCATCAGGGTGGGACGCACGAACCGTCAGCTGAAATATTTAACAGATCGGCTTGCGGACTATCTGAAAGCAGTCTTAGAGGATACGGAGGAGGAACTTCCTGCGCAGGATGCAGAGTTTGTCTCTCGCCAGGAGCAGAATATGCGGGATGCGCTGGAGCTGCAAAAACAACAGAGACAGATCCGCGATGCACAGGTATTTGACGCGGTATTATCGGAGATGTATCCGTAGATTTGACAAAATGAAAATCCTCTGCTATAATGCGTATGTAACAAATTCGTAACATTCTTAACATTTACGCATAAATTACGAATAAAAAAGTTACAAATTGTGTAAACTAGTGTAAGAAACTGGTAATGGATGGTAAATATGTGGTAAACATCCAGTAACAAAGAATTTAGAAATACTACCAAAATCTTTCTGGAGTGCATGAAGCACGCAGATATCGCGGAGGTTATTTTATGAAACAGAAAATGACACAGGGCATCGCACTGATGATCCTTACGGCAGTACTCGTATGCAGTACCGTATTTACAGCAGATAATTACACCGAGGTACCGACAGATGTTGCAGTAGCCGGCAATGCAAAGGCAGGTATTGTTGCCAGCCTGGAACAGACTGAGAACGCTATGCTGGATCAGGCACAGCTCGCAGATGTACTTGTGGCAAAGACCGAGACACAGCTTGTTACCGTTGCTTCTAAGAGCGATGTGAGTGAGACGAGTGATGCGGCAGCCGAACAGGAGGCAGCAGCGGCAGCGGAAGGGGATGCGGCAGAAGTCGTAGAGGAAGAACCGGTAGAACTGTCCAAGACAGAGCAGGAGTGGCAGGATAAGGTGATGGCAGATGTAGATGATTTCCTCTGTATCCGTACAGAAGGTAATGCGGATGCTGAGGTAGTCGGCAAGCTGTATCCGACATCTGTAGCGACAGTTGTCAAGCAGGGAAAGACCTGGACACAGATCAAGTCCGGTGATGTCAAAGGATATGTAAAGAACGAATATCTGCTGTTTGGCATGGACGCATATAATAATGCCAAAAAAGTATGTAAAAAATACGCATATGTGCAGACGAACGGATTGCGTGTCAGAAGCAAGGCAAACGAGGAGGCGCAGGTTATTTCCGTAGCAGATAAAAAAGATCGGCTGCTGTTTAACAAAAAAGCGGATAAAAAGGAAGGCTGGGTAGCCGTTACGGTAAAAGCCGGAAATGGATATGTGTCTGCGGATTATGTCAAAGTAAAATTAGGTACAACGGATGCTGTATCAATCGCGGAAGAGATCGCTGCACAGAAAGCAAAGGAAGCCGCAGAAAGGGCAGCGGCAGCTTCTGCGTCAGTAGCGACACAGCATGAAGCGACCAGCGCATCTGTAGATGATACGACACTGTTAGCAGCTATTATCCAGTGTGAGGCAGGCAGTGAGTGCTACGAGGGTAAGGTAGCTGTCGGCGCGGTTGTATTGAACCGTGTACGCAGCGGAAGCTATCCGAATTCTATCTCAGGTGTTATCTATCAGAGAAGTCAGTTCGGACCGGCGAGCAATGGTTCACTTGCCAGAGTTCTGGCGAGCGGCAATATCTCAAGCTCCTGCAGGCAGGCAGCCGC
>ERZ1035006.454-NODE-454-length-32573-cov-6.337198_pt1 | contig 32573 bp, 20 predicted proteins | sample MGYA00520694_ERZ1035006 | MGnify/ENA primary metagenome ERZ1035006 (study PRJEB33766, sample SAMN09781746) | gut metagenome | biome: gut microbiome | host: Homo sapiens | place: Madagascar | study: EMG produced TPA metagenomics assembly of the PRJNA485056 data set... | reverse complement strand
CAACGAGACACACGCAGTCACCGTCATCCGGAGGATAGCTATGGAACGAGAGAACATGGTACGCGCGGCAAAGGCAGGAGACGCGGCGGCATTTACAGAATTGTACAGGGATGTGTATCAGGAAATGTATCGGTTTGCATATTATCTGCTGCATCATGCGGAGGACGCAAAGGATGCAGTCAGCGATGCGGTCATGGATGCATGGACAGCGATCGGGTCATTGAGAGAGGATGGTTCATTCAAACAGTGGATTTTCTCAATACTGGCGAACAAGTGCAAGGCAAAGATGCGCGAATATGTGCGACGTCCGGCAGAATTGACCGAAGCGGCTGCAGATACACTGGCTGCGCCGGATCATATGCCGAGTGCGGAGCATCTACAGATCCGTGAGGAGTTCCAGAAGCTGGATGATACAGACCGGCTGATTATAGGACTTCATCTGTTTGCGGGTTACCGGACGCGGGAACTGGCAGAGGCGTTACATATGAATGAAAACACTGTGCGTTCGAGGGAGCATCGCGCTCTGAAACGCATGGGCGAAGCGCTGGAAAGAGTGTAAGGAGGGTCCGCATATGGAGGAAAATCGGTTATTGGAGACAATGTGGCGGGAGGCACAGCAGGTGGAGATACCGCCGGAGCTTGCGCCGGAGCAGATGAAGGAGCACATCTGCAGCCAGCCCGGGACGAAGGAAAACAGGCGTAAAAACAAGAAGGAAGGTAAGCACAAAAATCACGCAAAGCACGTATTCCACTGGCACGGTTATGCCGGCCGCGTAGCGGCGGCAGCAGTGGTGCTCGCCGTATCGTTTGGCACATTTACGCTGGCAGAGCGTCAGACGGCAGCAACAGGAGACAGCACAGATCGTGTGACGGCCTCTGTTGACAGCAGTCAGAGCGGGACAGATGCTGACGGCATATCCGGACAGGATAACCCCACGGGAGCATCGGATGCCAATCAGGAGCAGCGTGAGGAGGAACAAATGGTCTCAGCGAAGGAGCTGGGCGGCTATCATCAGGCAGAGGGATATAAAGAAGTCGGACGTATGTTTGAACTGTCGCAGGACGGCTATGCGAATGGTACGATGACAGCAGGAGCGAATCTGTTTGAGGGAGCAGCAGATGACAGTGCGGGTGCGTACAGAGATAGCGACACACAAAAGGGATATGTGAAACAGAATAGCGCATCAGCCAGTGCTGATACAGCCGCGAGTGCTGATTTTTCCACGACGAATCTACAGGTGGAAGGTGTGGATGAGAGCGATATTGTAAAAACTGACGGACATTATATTTACATTGCCTCTGAACGGGAGGTGCGTATCGTCGATACGGCTGGCGGTCAGGTCAGACAGCTCGGCAGTATCACACCGAAGCTGGAGGGCAATCTCGATACGATCCGTGAGATGTATGTGTCTGGTAATCGGCTGATATTGATTGTGCAGACGGAGGATACAGAGCAGATGGGAGGGGATACATCCTATGTGACGGATGACGAGGGACAGATTTTAGAGGATGCGTCCTATGCGGCGGTAGATGTCGCATACTGTCCGGGAAATCAGATGCACACAAAGGTTCTGACCTATGACATCAGCATTCCGGCGGGCGCACAGCTCATCGGTACATTTGAGCAGGATGGATCGTACAATACCTCACGCAAAATCGGTGACAGGATGTATCTGTTTACAAATTATTATGCAGATGCATATCGACTGTATGCAAAGATGCTGGAGACAACGGATGATGCAGATGTGCAGCAAAAGCAATATACGCAGCAGAAGCGCGTGTATCCGGACGAGGAGGGAGTACAGAAGATACTGCCGAAGATTCAGGGACAGACCATACCATACGATAGTATTTATCTGCCGGATGAAAAATGTCAGGGTGGAGTCTTGATCGCTTCGTTTGATGTCGATGCGCCTGAGACGGTATGTGACCAGAAGCTGATCTTTAGTGGCTATTCGACGATGTACGTGACGCAGGACAGTATCATATTATACAGGTCAGAGTATTCAGAGACGGTCAACAATATCACGACTGCACTGACAAAATTCAGGATCAGTGGCGGACAGATCGTTGCTGACTGTGCGGAATCAGTAGAAGGAGAGATCCGCGACACATTTGCGCTCCATGAGAATGGGGATGGATATCTGTATGTGCTGACGACGGATGATACAACCAACTGGCTGTATGTGTTGGATGACCGTCTGAAGATCAAAGGAGAGATCGATCATATTGCAGATGGTGAGAGTGTCTATGCAGCACGTTTTATTGATCAGATTGGTTATTTTGTCACTTATAGGAACATGGATCCGTTATTTACTGTTGATTTCAGTGATCCTGCGAATCCGACACTGATCGGCGAACTCGAGATACCGGGATTCTCGGATTATCTGCAGTTTTGGGATGATACGCATCTGATTGGGGTTGGCGAGGAACGAAAGGCAGAGGATAGTGAATTTATCGGTATGAAACTGTCCTTATATGATATTTCCGATCCGACAAACGTCACAGAAAGCGATAAGGTTGTACTCAAAGATGCAGCCGGAGCGCCGGCAGCGTATAATTACAAGGCACTGCTGGCAGACAGTACGAAAAATGTGATCGCATTTCTGACTGATGATAAAGGAGAAAAGAACACTATTTCCGAACGGATCTACCGCGTGATGGATGGCAGACTGCGGGAGCAGTGTACGGAGCGGATTGTGGAGAACACAGATTACAGCCAGAATTCGGATGATTACCGGAATATCTATATAGGTGACACCCTGTATCTGGTATGTTCAGATCAGATCATCGCCTATGATATGTCGGATAAATTCACGCGTATCGGGGCATATGATTTACAGTGATTCTTAAAATTTTATAAAAAAATATACACAGCATAGGAGTCGTGATATAATACCAATCGGACAGGAGGAAGACCTTCTGTCCGATATTTCGTTGTATATAACAGTACACCATCAGTAACTGTGATGCTACTGAACAGTTACCGCTATCAAATAAAAAAACAGAGGTGGAATGGATGAAAACAAGATACGATCGTATGGCACTCGTCCTGCTGAGCGCAGCACTTGCATTTACTGCAGTGACACCGGCAGCGGCGGATGTTGCGTCCGGTGCAGCGGCAGCGGGCACTGTGACTGCAGAAAAGACGAATCCGACTTATGACGCGGCACTGGCACGCCGTGTGCTTGTCGCACAGGGTGTGTTAAAACAGAGCCAGACGACAACCACAGGACTGAAAAAGAAAGTCAGCAGGCAGGAGTTTGCAAAGATGCTGGTACAGTTGTCACCTTATAAGGATAAGGTAGGGACAACGGTTCAAACATCGATGTATTCAGATGTGAAGCGCACGAGTGCTTACGCACCGTATATCCGCATCGCTGTGGAAAACGGCTGGATGAAAGGCAATCTGAGTGGAAAATTCCGCCCGAAGCAGGCAGTCACACTGCAGGAATCCGTAGCGGCTGTGCTGGCTGTATTGGGATATGAGGACAGTGATTTCAAGGGCAGTCTCGCGAGTGCCAAGATGTCTTTTTACAAAGCGCAGAAACTGGATACGAATATCCGTAAAAAGGCATCCGCAGCCATGACTTATAGGGATATGAGCTGTCTGCTCTATAATATGCAGGTGACAGCGGACAAGAACGGGACAATCTATGCGCGTTCACTGAATTATACGCTGGATGCGAACGGCGATATTTCTTATCTGCCGCTCGTCTATCATGAACTGGATGGACCGGTGATCGCGGGAAGTGACTGGAAAAAGCAGATTCCGTTCAAGACTGGCAGTGCAACGATCTATATTGATGGTTCCAAAAGCTCGGCAGACAATATACATACCTATGATGTGCTCTATTATTCGAAAAAACTAAATAGTATTTTTGTATATCAGGATCGTGTCACCGGACGTCTGAACGGAGTATCGCCGGACCGCTATACACCGAATGCAGTGACTGTTGCAGGCACGAGTTATACACTGGCAGATCAGCAGATCGCATATGATGTATCTGCGATGGGCAGCTATTCGGTCGGAGATTATATCACACTGCTGCTCGGAAAAGATGGCAAAGTTGTGGGTATCGGCAATGCTGCGACACTCAATTCCTTTATTGGCGGTATTGTGTTATCCAAGACAGAGAAGGTCAGCGATGATAAAAATGATACAACTGTGAAAAAATATATTACGATGCTGGATACGCTTGGTGAGACACATGAGTATGAAGTCGAGGATCTGACGAAGTTCTCTGAGCGGACTCCTGTAGAGGTTGCATTCGATAATGGCAGGCCGGTAGTCAATAAAGTGACGATTGATCGGCTGAACGGTATCGTGAGTGCGGATGCGAGCCGGTTTTCAAGCTATCAGCTCCCTGAGAGTATCCGGATACTGGAATATGATAACAGCGGTACTTACAGCCGGATCGAACGCAGCCGTCTGGCAGGACTGACGATCAATGCAAGCAATATCCTGTATTATCATGTGAATGCGGACAAAGAGATCACAGATCTGATTGTGCGCGGTGTAACAGGGGATAACTATAAATACGGTATTCTGACGGCTGCGAGCGAGGTGTCCAGCCCGGAGACGATGACTTTCATGGGTAACTACAGCTATCAGATCGGCGATCAGAGCGGCTATGCGACGAGCAATGGACAGATCTTTGCCATGCAGGGTTATACGGGACCGGCACAGTTCGCATTTGCGGCAGACGGATCAGTGACAGGTATCAAGACGCTTGGAAGCATTACGGTGACTTCCATCACACAGACAGAAGTATCAAACGGCAGAAATGCATATGTGCTGGCAGATGATGCAGGCGTATATCTGAAGAAAGGTTCTTCCTATTATGCAACAGAGCTGTCAAAGGTCATGAGCCTGACCAATTATGATCTGACGGCATATTATGACGGAACAACAGGTGGCAGAGTGCGTGTGATCATAGCAAAGGCAAAATAAGCAGCAGGTAGATAAAGATGAAGGAAAACATATTGAATTTTTTAAAAAGACATAAAAAAGGACTGATCATCCTTGTGATTCTCGCGATCGTGATCTTTGCCATTGTACCCAGAGTCCTGGCAAAAAAGGCCGATGCAATGAAAGACGGACTGTATCAGTCGCAGACCCCTGTGACACAGGATCTGCAGGTGACGTTGACCGGAACAGGGACGATCGAACCGAATGACCAGTATTCGATCACTCCCATGGTGCAGGGCGAGATCGTAAAGGCGCCGTTTGAGGAAGGCGATATTGTTGAGAAGGGTCAGATGCTGTACCAGTTCTCTACGGAAAATGTAGAGAGTACGATCAAATCTGCGCAGCTGAGTGTCGAACAGGCAAAACAAAGCTACAATGATGCAGTAGACAGCAAACAGCAGACCAAAGACAATCTCTCACTCATATCCGATCAGGAAGGATATATCAAAAAACTGTATGTGTCAGCAGGTGAAAAGATCACAGCGGGCAGTAAAGTAGCAGATGTCTATGATAATACGACGATGACGCTGGAGGTGCCGTTCAATGCATCGGATGTGAAAAAAAGCTGGATCGGAAACCGTGCGAATGTATATGTAGGTGATGAGGACGAGCGGATACGTGGTACTGTGACGGCGATTGATCCGACGACGACGACACTGGCTGGAAATATGGTCGTCCGGTATGTGACGATTGAAGTGATCAATCCGGGCGGAATCGCAGCCGGAATGAGTGGTTCTGCGAGCATTGGCAGCACGGATTGCAATACTGCAGGCACATTTTCGGTCAAATCCGAAGGGACACTCATCGCAGATGGCAGTGGTACGATAGAGACTTTAAAGATCAAAGAGGGCGGCTATCTCAAAAAGGGCGCTGTCTATCTGGTATTAGAGGATGCGACGGTCGGTGATAGTGTCAAGAGTTCCGAGCTGAACATAGAGAGTGCGAAGAACCAGTTGTCGAGTGCAGAAAAGAGTCTGGATGATTACCGTGTGACGGCACCGATCTCAGGGACTGTCATTACGAAAAATGCCAAAGCAGGGGACAATATCAATGCGACCTATGCCAATCCGCTCGCAGTGATCTATGATCTCTCGAAAGTGAAGTTCCGCATGAAGGTCGATGAACTGGATGTATTAAAGATTCAGGTCGGACAGGAGGTAAAGGTCACTGCGGATGCACTGCCGGAGGTAGAGATGACCGGACATATTACGAATATCAGTCTGGAGGCAATCACAAACGGTGGTGTGACCGAATATCCGGTGACGGTCGAGATGGATGATGTCGGCTCACTCCTGCCAGGTATGAATGTATCAGCTACGATTGTTTTGGATGAGCAGAAGAACGCGTTGTGTATACCGGTAGATTCCCTGATGCGGGGTAATCTGGTCTATGTGAAAAACGCACAGGATCAGCAGACCAGTGAGGAAGAGCTCGCAGACGGTGTGCCGGATGGTTTCCATAAGGTAGATGTCACAGTCGGCATCAGCAGTGATTCACAGGTACAGATTCTATCAGGTCTCAATGAGACGGATGAGGTCTATGTGCCGCGTACCGAGATCACGGATATGTCGCAGTTCGTGACAGGTGTCGGTGGCGTGGAATATTATGAGGAAGACGACAGTGAGGAATAGGACAGCTACAGCAGAAAACAGGCAAAGCGGCGCGCATCCGCAGCTCCATCCGCATCTCATAGAACTGCAGGATATCTATAAGATATATCAGATGGGTGATACGCAGGTGCGTGCCAATGACGGCATCTCATTTTCGGTCGATATGGGTGAGATGGTCGCGATCGTCGGTAAATCCGGCAGTGGCAAGTCCACGATCATGAATATGATCGGAGCGCTGGATGTGCCCACAGAGGGAAAATATTACCTGAATGGGATTGATGTGGGTTCCATGACAGATAATGAGCTGGCGGTGATCCGGAACAAACAGATCGGATTTATTTTTCAGCAGTATAATCTGCTGCCCAAACTGAATCTGGCAAAAAATGTCGAACTGCCGCTGCTCTATGCCGGAGTCGGAGAGATGGAACGTCATGAGCGGGCGATCGCATCACTGACAAAGGTCGGATTGGGGGATGTATGGAAAAAATATCCCAATCAACTCTCCGGTGGTCAGCAGCAGCGTGTATCGATTGCCAGGGCACTGGTAGGAAAACCGTCGCTGATTCTCGCAGACGAACCGACCGGGGCACTCGATTCCCGGACCAGCCGTGAAGTACTGGATTTTTTAAAGGAACTAAATGCGGAGGGGAATACGATCGTGATTATCACACATGATAATTCCATTGCGGTTGAGGCAAAACGGGTGATTCAGATTCATGACGGTAAAGTAGTCTTTGACGGAGCTGCGCACGAATATAAGGAGAAAATAAACGTAAAATGAAGACATCACAGGCATTTTTTATGGCATTTTCCAGTCTCGTCAGCAATAAAATGCGGTCGTTTCTCACGATGCTTGGAATGATCATCGGTGTCGGTGCGGTCATAGCGATGATCTCGCTGATGGATGGTATGATCGGATATACGATGGATTCCTTTTCAGATATGGGTGCGGATACAATTACCGTGAGCCTGATGGGAAATGGATCAAAACAATTGACAGATACACAGATGTATGAATTTGTGGACGAACATCCCGAATCCTTCTTGGCACTGTCACCGAGTACATCATTGACCGCGTCTGTGCGGCGTGGTGAGAAGTCTATAAAAAACGAGACAGTCACAGGTGAGAGTGAGAGTTGTGCAGACATCAAGGCATTGAAACTGACGAGCGGAAGATTTCTGGCCTACGCGGATATGATTTCACGCAGTAAAGTGTGCGTGATCGGCACTTACGTGTGGGAGGAGCTGTTTGACGGTGAAGATCCGGTCGGACAGACGATCAAGATCGGTGCAGATAGCTATGAAGTGATCGGTCTGCTCGAAGAGAAGGGGGACTCTGCAAAATATTCGCAGGATGATGTGATCTATGCGCCTTACACGCTCATTGGCAGGGCGGCAGGCAGTGCATATCCGTCCGGCTATACCCTGCGCATGACAGATGCCGACCATTCGACGGCGGCACAGCAGGTATTAGAGGATTACCTGTATGATTTTTTCCGCAATAAGGACAATTATATGGTGACAAACATGGCGAGCCTGCTCGATATCATGGGCAATATGATCGGTATCATGAAAAATATCCTGATCGGAATCGCAGGGATCTCGCTGCTCGTGGCAGGTATCGGTATCATGAACATCATGCTCGTATCCGTCAGTGAGCGGACGAGGGAGATCGGTATCCGCAAATCGCTTGGTGCTAAACAAAGAGACATTATGAAACAGTTTGTCATAGAGGCAGCAGTGCTCGCTACGATCGGAGGCGGGATCGGTATAGTGATCGGTGGCATCGCAACAACAGCACTCGGCAATGTGGTCGGGCTGAGCTGTGCACCTTCTGCAAAGGCGATCGGTATCGCGTTTGGTGTATCCGCGGGGATCGGTATCCTGTTTGGCTATATGCCGGCAAAACGTGCGGCGCGCCTGAATCCGATTGATGCACTCCGCAGTGAATAACAGGGAGAGACATGTATGGCGTTACATCTGATATTGGGAAATTCCGGAGCCGGTAAATCAGATCGGCTCTATGAACATATTTTGGCAGAGGCCGGAAAGTATCCGAAGCGCACCTATTATGTGCTGGTGCCGGAGCAGTTTACGATGGCGACGCAGCGTGAATTTGTCAGCCGCCAGAAAAACCATGCGATTTTAAACGTGGATGTCCTGAGCTTCAAGCGTCTGGCTTACCGCGTGTTTGAGGAGTTGGGCAGGGATACCCTGCAGGTACTTGAGGATACCGGTAAGAATCTGATCCTGCGCAAACTGGCCGGGGATCTCGAACCGCGTTTGAAGGTGATGCAGGGCAGCCTGCACCGGATCGGTTATATTGATGAGATCAAGTCCTTCCTGACTGAGCTGGCGCAGTACCGGATTGCTCCTGATACGCTGGATGAGATGGCGCTGCAGCCGGGGATCTCACCGCTTCTCTCGGCAAAGCTGGCCGATATACAACTGCTCTATACGGCATTTTTGCAGGAGATAGAGGGGGATTACCTGCTCGCGGAGGAGGTGGTGGAGTATCTGGCGCAGCTTGTTCCACAGTCGTCATTATTTGATGATGCAGTACTGGTATTTGACGGATTTACCGGATTCACACCGGTTCAGCAGACATTTCTCGAAGCAGTGTTTCCGGTTGTGCGGGATTGCTATGTTGTGTTGACAATTGATGCGGGAGAAGATTTTTTTGCTGCAAGCGATGTGGAACAGCTGTTCTACCTTTCCAGAAAGACCATTCATACATTGATGGATATTGCAGGACGCACACAGGTAGAGGTCTGTGAGCCTGTGGTGTGTCATGATGGGCAGCAGTGCCGCTTTGCAGATGCACCACTGCTCTACCACCTGGAGCAGAATCTGTTCCGGCTGCGCCAGCAGCCGTATGCAGGCAGCATGGATGGTCAGGAACAGCTGCATCTTTTAGGCTTTGCAAAGCCGTTAGACGAACTGCGCTATGCTGCGCAGGAGATCAGACGGCTCGTGAGGGAGGGACTCCGGTATCGTGAGATCGCGATTGTATCCGGCGATGTGGAGCTGTATGCCTCCTATGTGCCACAGGTATTTTCGGAGTATGGGATCCCCTACTTTTTAGACCAGACGAGTCCGATTCTGTTTCATCCGTTGCTGGAGTGTGTGCGTGGATTGCTGGAGCTGGCCAGGCGGGAGTTTTTGTATCATGAATTATCTTATGAGAGCATCATGCGTGTGCTCAAGTCCGGGCTGCTGCCGGTAGAGGCGCGTCAGGCAGACCTGTTGGAAAACTATGTGCTCGCCCGCGGTATCAACCGCCGCCGGCGCTGGCAGGACCGGTGGGTCATCTGTCCGGACTGGCTGACGGCAGATGAACTGCAGGAGCTTGACCTGATACGTGCACGTCTGATGGAAGTATTAGATCCGTATCTGACTGTGATGGCAGATGCCCATGCAGATGTGCGGGCACGTACAGCTGCACTCTATGAAGTGATGACCGCCTGGAAACTGGCAGACAGCGATCCGGATGGGCGCATCTGGCGTATACTCATGGATCTGTTCGATAAGCTGGTTGGGCTGCTTGGAGAGGAAGTGCTGCCGGTAGATGAATATATTGATGTGCTGGAGGCCGGTTTCGAGGGCGCAGAGGTAGCTGTGATTCCGCCCGGTTTTGACCAGGTACTGGTCGGAGATATCGAACGGACGAGACTGGATCATATCAAAGTGCTGTTTTTCCTCGGAGTCAATGACGGCGTGATCCCGCGTGTGGCAAACGAAGGTGGGATTCTCAGCCAGCCGGAGCGCCAGATGCTCGCGCAGGCACATTATGAGTTGGCGCCGACGGCACGCGAGCGGGCATTTATCCAGCGCTTTTATCTGTATCTGAATCTGACAAAACCATCGGAGCGGCTCTACCTGACGTTTGCAGGACGCGGGGCGGATGGCGCATCGAGACGGAGGTCATACCTGATCGGACAGCTGCTGCGCCTGTTCCCGGATCTGACAGTCACAGATTATACGGGACAGGAACAGGATCTGATGATGCGGATCGAGACACCGAAGGCAGCATTCCGGCTGTTGGGCGATGGCATGGAGAACGCAAAGACAGGAAATGCTTCACCGCAATGGAGGGCGCTGTTCGCCTGGTATGGCAGGCAGGCAGAATGGCAGGATGCGCTCGGGCGGCTGTTGGATGCCGCTTTTTACCGCTATGGACAGGAGGCACTGCCGGCAGATGTGAGCCATATGCTGTATGGAATGGTGCTGGAAAACAGTGTGACGCGTCTGGAACGGTTTGCAGCGTGTGCGTATGAACATTTCCTGACTTACGGACTGCATCTGCGGCCGAGGGAGGAACATACCTTTGAGGCAGTCGATTTCGGTAATCTGGTGCACACGGCACTCGAACATTATGCGCGCGGACTGGCAGACAGCGATTATGACTGGTTTGATGCGCCGGAGGATGTGCGCAGACAGCTTGGAGACCAGGCGATGCAGACAGCGATGGCACAGACACGCAATGATGCGTTGTATACTTCCGCGAAAAACCGCTATCTTGTGACGCGTATCGAACATCTGCTGCACCAGACGGTAGATACGCTGACCAGACAGGTGCGCAAGGGACGGTTCCTGCCGGCAGCGTATGAGGTCGGCTTTGGCATGGCAGACCATCTGGATGTGGCAGAGTTTGCACTCAGCGGGGAAGAACGGATGCGCCTGCGTGGACGGATTGACCGTGTAGATGTGATGGAGCATGGGGCAGATACCTATGTGAAGATCATCGATTATAAGTCGGGACAGACAAAGTTCTCACTGTTGTCCATGTATCACGGATTACAGCTGCAGTTGGTCGTATATCTGAACGCAGCCATGGAGTTATTGAGGCAGCGTCCGCATACAGGAGAGATCCTTCCGGCAGGTATTTTCTATTATCATGTGGATGAGCCTGTCATTCAGACAGAGGGCAGTGTGGATGAGGAGCAGATCTGGCAGGGTGTCTTTGAACGCCTGCGGCTGGATGGCATCGTGAATGCAGATCCGGATGTCTACGGTGCGATGGATACGGAGTTTACAGACCGTTCAGATGTCATTCCGGTCGCCCGGACAAAGAGTGGTGAGTTGTCCAAGACGTCAAAAGTCTATGATACGGATCAATTCCGGATGATGAGTGAATATGTGAATCAGACGATTATAGGGCTCGGACAGCGCATGCTCTCAGGTGAGATCGTGGCATCCCCATATGAACTCAAGGGAAAGACTGCATGTACCTGGTGCAGCTACCGCAGTATCTGCGGGTTTGATGAACGGCTGGATGGCTGCAGCTATCGCAGGCTGGATCGGATGGGGACGGAAAACGAGATCTTTGATCAGATGCAGCAGTCGCTGGATTACAAAAAGGAGGAAGGTTGACGATGGGTGTAACATGGACCGAGCAGCAACAGCAGGTCATTGACCTGCGGGGCTGTAACCTGCTCGTCTCGGCGGCAGCCGGCAGTGGCAAGACAGCAGTGCTCGTAGAGCGTATCATACAAAAGGTGCTGGATGAGGAACACCCGGTGGATATCGACCGCCTGCTTGTCGTGACATTCACGAAAGCGGCAGCCGCAGAGATGCGGGAACGTGTTGCAAAAGCAATCGAGGCGCGCATGGTGCAGGAACCCGGCAATGCATATCTGAACCGTCAATATACACTCGTACACCATGCACAGATCACAACGATCGACAGCTTCTGCCTGTATGTTGTGAAGAATTACTTTCAGTGTATTGATCTGGAACCGGGATTTCGCGTGGGGGATCCGGGAGAATTGTCACTGTTGGCGGAGGATGTGCTGACAGAGGTACTCGAACGCTGGTATGATGATGCAGAGGAGTCATTTATCCGGTTTGCAGATAATTATGCAACTGCAAAAAGCGACGCGCCAATCGCACAGATGGTACAGAATCTGTATACGTTTTCGACCAGTTATCCGTGGCCGCAGGAGTGGCTTCAGAGTCTGTGTGTTCCGTATGAGCCGGATAGGCTCACGCCAGAGGCACTGGCAAGTGATGATAGCTGGCTGCAGGAGCTGCTTGTATATCTGCATGCGGTACTCCGCGGGGAACGTGCGCAGATGGAGCTGGCACGCAGGCTGTGTGAGGAGCCGGATGGACCGGACATGTATCTTGACAATATCAGCTATGTGATCGGGCAGATGGAGCGTCTGGATACAGTCAGTGATTATGATGAACTGGGACGGGCGATTGATGCGGTTGACTTTGGTAGACTCGGTGTCAGACGCGGGTTCACCGGTGATAAGGGTATGCAGGAACTGGTGAAATCACTGCGGACACAGGTAAAGGATGAACTGCAGAAACTGCATAAAAAGTATTTTGCACGGGCACTGGCAGAACAGGCAGAAGATCTGGTGATCACCGGACAGGCGGTACGTGTATTAGCAAAACTGACGATGGATTATGCAGATGCATACAGCAGGCAGAAACAGGAACGCGGGCTGTTGGATTTCTCCGATATCGAACATATGGCGCTGCGGATTCTGGTTGACGGGCAGACGAAGGAGCCGACCGGAGTCGCACGCGAGTTCCAATCGCTGTTCGAGGAGGTCATGATTGACGAGTATCAGGATTCCAATTATGTGCAGGAGGCGATCCTAACTGCGGTATCAGGTGGTGATGGCAGGGACAACTGTTTTATGGTTGGGGATGTCAAGCAGAGTATCTACCGGTTCCGTCTGGCGAGACCGGAATTGTTTATGGAGAAATATGATACCTACACGGAGGAGGCTTCGCCCTGCCGGAAGGTCTGTCTAAAGCAGAACTTCCGCAGCCGTTCCCAGGTACTCGACAGTGTCAATGACCTGTTTTACAGGATTATGCAGCGTGACGTCGGTGGAGTGGAATACGACCGGGATGCAGCACTCTATCCGGGTGCGGCATATCCGGACGCACCGCAGAAAGATGCCTATCGGACGCGGATTCTGCTCGCGGATAGTGCAGCAGAATGTCTGGATGCATCCGGGGCAGACAATGCAAAAGAGCTGGAAGCTGCCATGATCGCGGAAGAGATCGGGCGGGTCATGTCATCACAGCAGATCTCGGATGGAGCGGGTGGCTTGCGTCCGGTACAGTACTCGGATATTGTGATTCTGCTGCGGTCGCCCGGCTCCTGGGGCGATGAGCTCGCGGAGCAGCTGGCAGCGCGTGGAATCCCGTCCCATCAGATGTCACAGACCGGATATTTTGGCACTTCGGAGGTACAGACGGTGCTCGGCCTGTGTCAGGTCATCGATAATCCACTACAGGATATACCGCTGGCAGCCGTGATGCGAAGCATGTTTTTTGGTTTTACGGATGCACAGCTGGCACAGATCCGGCTCGTGGGTGAGCACGCATTTTTCTATGACCATGTTGCAGCTTATGCCGCGGAGGGGACGGATCCGGCATTACGGGATAGATGCAGCCATTTTGTGGAACGGATCGATAGCTACCGGGAACTGGCGAGACATCTGAGTGTACATGATCTGTTGGATCAGATCCTGCGCGAGAGCAATTATCTGAATCTGGTGCGTGTGCTGCCGGCCGGCGAGCGGCGGCTGGCCAATATAGAGATGCTGTTGCAGCATGCAGCCGGGTTCGAGCGTATGAGCTACCAGGGTCTGTTTTCCTTTATCCGGTATATGGAGCAGCTGCAAAAGTACGAGGTAGATTACGGTGAGGCAGATGTGACGGGGGAGCATGAGAATGTCGTGCGCATCATGAGTATCCACAAGAGTAAGGGGCTGGAGTTCCCGGTCGTGTTTGTCAGTGGGCTTGGACGGAGATTCAATAAAAAGGATAGCGAGGATACGATGATTCTCGACAGTACCTATGGGATCGGACTGACCTGTGCAGAGGGAAAACGCCATAGAAAGCGCACGACCCTGTTAAAAGAAATGATCGCGGCGCATATTGCCGGGGATAATATCGGCGAGGAACTGCGTGTGTTGTATGTGGCACTCACGCGGGCAAAGGAACAGCTCATACTGACGGGAACGCAGAAGGGATTGGAGAATGGCTTGCTCCGTTATGAGCTGCAGTCAGAATCAGAGGCTTCTTTTCTGGATCGGCGGGAGGCAGGATGCTATCTCGACTGGATCATGCCGGGAGCCTATCGCCATCCGGAGCATCTGTCAATCGAGACATATGAGAACTGTGATTTTGTCATGCATGAGCAGCTTCATGAGGCAGAGCAGTATATACAAAAAGAACAGCTGCTCGGACAGCTGGAGGACGTAGACCCGCAGGTGTATGAGACCATCGACGAACGTCTGCGCAGCAGCTATCCATATGAGGATGAAGTCGCGTTGCGCACAAAGGTATCGGTATCTGAGATCAAACATAGAAATATGATTCTGGAGCCGGGTGATGAGGAGGCGCTTGCCTGGTATGCACGGAGTGGGAATGAAGCAGGGCAGGAATTGTATGTGCCGCGCTTTATGCGTGCAAGAAATGACATAGGAACAGAAATAGGGCGCTCCGGTCAAACGGGCAAAGTGGTATCGGATGCTGCGTCTGCAGATGCACCGAACCGCGGTGCGCTGCGCGGTACAGCCATGCACCGGATGATGGAATGTCTGGACTATGGTGCACTGGAGGCACTGGCAGCTGGTGCGCGTGTGCAGGAATCGGAATTGATGGCGGAGATCACCAGGCAGAGGGATGTACTCTGTGAAAATGGACGTTTGCAGGCAGAGGCAGCGCAACTGATCAATGTCCGGCGGATTGCACATTTTCTACAGACGGATCTCGCCGGCAGAATTATGCAAGCGCATACACATGACACGCTCTACAGAGAGCAGCCATTTGTTATGGGACTTCCGGCGTGTGAGACAGATCCACAGATCCACAGCAGCCAGCTCGTACTGGTACAGGGTATCATCGACTTGTATTTCGAGGAGGATGGCGGGCTGGTACTGCTCGACTATAAGACCGATGCCGTGCGTGAGGCTTCGCAGCTTTTGGACCGCTATCAGACACAGATGGATCTGTATGCACGCGCATTGGCTGCTGCGACCGGCAAACCGGTCAGGGAAAAACTGATCTATTCGTTCCGGTTGGAACAGATCATACAGGCATAAGGAGAATTATATGAAATATATATTAGCATCACAGTCACCGCGCAGGAGGGAACTGCTCGGTATGCTCGGCATCACATTTGATATCGAACCTGCCACAGGTGAAGAACGGCAGGTCGGCACGACACCACAGGAGATTGTACGGAATCTCGCATCGGCAAAGGCCAGTGAGATCGCAGCACACCACACAGGGGAGGATGTGACGGTCATAGGTGCGGACACGATCGTTGTCTGTGGGGGAGAGATCCTTGGCAAACCAAAAGACCGTGCAGATATGGAGCGCATGATCCGTATGTTATCGGGGCGCACACACGAGGTCTACACGGGTGTGGCGATCTGCCGGGCTGCCGGTGATGTGAGTGGGACAGATGAGATCCGGACATTCGCGGAGTGTACCAGAGTACATTTTTACCCGATGAGTGAGGAGGAGATCGCCGTTTATGTTGCGCATTCGGATGGCATGGACAAGGCCGGTGCTTATGGAATCCAGAGTGATGCGGCTATCTATATCAGCGGCATTGAAGGAGATTATCAGAATGTTGTTGGTCTGCCGGTTGCAAGACTCTATCACGAACTGAGGGAAATGGCATAGAATATCATTGCCATTTTCTGGTAGATCCGTTAAGATAATAAGAGAATAAAAACGCGTTTTGCGCAAATCACAAAAGGAGAAAACGAGGATGGGTTCGTACAGTGAACAGGATCTGCAATCCTTTTTGGATCAGCAGTTACAGCTTTTTCCTGAGCCAGTAGCTGAGACACTGGAGGAGGCAGAGTATTTTCTGGAAGACTGCATGGCGGTCATATGTAAAAATAAAAAAGAAGTAAAGCAGTATTTTGAGGAGGAAGGCGTGGATCTGTGTGGGATGTCTGAGAGTGAACTGCTCGAACAGCCCGAGGTATTTGCGCTTGAAGGAGACCGCTACCTGATTGTAGAGGCATAACATCTTTGGGGTTGACATTCGATCACTATGAGGATATTGAATCGTGACGAATGAGTAGAAAAGAGTAGAAATGAGGGGGAATAGCTATGAGTAAATATGATGTGATTATTATCGGTGCAGGTCCTTCCGGGATCTTTTGTGCCTATGAACTGATACACAGCCGTCCGGAGATGAAGGTGTTGCTGATTGAGAAAGGACGCAGAATTGAAGACCGGGCATGTCCGAAGCGAAAGACCAAAGTGTGTGTAGGCTGTACACCGTGCAGTATCACGACCGGATTTGCGGGAGCAGGGGCATTTTCGGATGGCAAGCTGTCATTGTCGCCGGATGTCGGTGGCACGTTGCCGGAGATCCTCGGTTATGATGCAGCTTCGAGGCTGATTCATGAGTCGGATGACATCTATCTGAAGTTCGGTGCGGATACAAGTGTCTACGGTGTGGATAAGGAAAAAGAGATCCGGGAGATCCGCAGGAAAGCGATCAATGCGAACCTGAAACTGATCGAGTGCCCGATCCGTCACCTGGGTACGGAGGAAGGCTACAAGATCTATGCCAAGCTGCAGGCGCATCTGCTCGAACAGGGTGTGGAGATGAAATTCAATACGATGGTGGAACAGATCATTGTAGAGGATGGAACGGCGGCTGGTATCGTGACTGATAAGGGCGAGCGTTATGAGGCGGATGAGATTGTATCTGCGGTCGGACGTGAGGGCGCAGACTGGTTCTCACATCTCTGCAAGAAAATCGGTGTGGAGACTGAGGTCGGAACCGTCGATATCGGTGTACGCGTAGAGGTACGTGACGAAGTCATGGATATGCTCAATAAGAATCTGTATGAGGCAAAACTGGTATATCATACACCGACATTTGATGACAAGGTGCGTACATTCTGCACGAATCCATCCGGTGAGGTGGCCACAGAATATTATGATAATGGTCTGGCAGTCGTCAATGGGCATGCGTATAAATCGCAGGATATGAAAACCAACAATACCAATTTTGCATTGCTTGTATCGAAAAACTTTACGAAGCCGTTCAAGACACCGATCGAATATGGCAAGCAGATCGCACAGCTATCGAATATGCTCTGTGATGGCAAGATCATGGTGCAGACTTATGGTGACTTCAAGAGGGGACGTAGAACGACAGAAGAGCGCCTGTGCCGTAACAATCTGATCCCGACACTGAAGGATGCGGTACCGGGAGATCTGTCCCTCGTATTCCCGCACCGGATCATGGTCGATATCGAGGAAATGATTGAGGCACTGGATAAGGTGACGCCCGGTATTGCCAGCGAGGAGACGCTGATGTATGGTGTAGAGGTCAAGTTCTACTCCAATAAAGTAGTCGTAAACCGCGATTTCGAGACAAATATTAAAGGATTGCGTGCCATCGGGGATGGTGCATCTGTGACGCGTGGGCTGCAGCAGGCATCGGCCAATGGATTGTCTGTGGCGCGTAGTATCCTGCGTGCACATACGAAATGATCAAACAGGAGAATAAGATGAAAACAAAAGTTTGTCGTCTGGCGGCAGCAGCACTGGCTGCTTCACTGGCAGTGGTGAGCAGTGGATGCCAGATCGGAGGTGAGAAGGTCACGATCAGTCGTGGAATGTCTGAAAATGAGGTATTTCTGGTCAGTGGAAAATCCTGCAAACTGCCGGTCATGAAGCTGCTGCTTGTAAATAATATAAACCTGTACGGGGACAGCTATGGGATCAACCTTGTGAAAAATGAGGATCTAAAAGTACAGAAGAAATTTGGGCAGTTTGTGAAAAAGATCTGTATAGATGAAGCTGCGAAAGTATATACAATGGACGCACTGGCAGATGAAAAGGGAGTCGCATTGAATGATACCCAGAGAGAGCTGGTGCAGTGGGCTGGGGAAGATTGCTATAAGAACCTCTCCGAGGCAGAGGTGAGTGCCCTTGGTTTGTCACAGGATGAAGTCGTTGATATTTATGGCAAATATGCGCTGGCGGATAAATTGTATGCGACACTGATCGCAGATGTCAATCAGGAAGTCAGTGATGATGAGGCGCGTGTGATGGAGATCCGCCAGATCTATGTGAAGGATGAAGCACAGGCACAGCAGGCATATAGTGAGCTGCAGGAGGAGACTGAATTCTCGACAGTGGCGGCTAATTATAATGAAGCGGATGAGATATCGCTCACCGTAGAACGCGGTATGCTGCCGGAGGAGGCAGAAGCAGTCGCTTTTGCGATGGAAGATGGGACATATTCACAGCCGGTACAGACGCCGGACGGTTATTACATCTTTTATTGTGACAACAAATATGATGAAGAACTGACGCAGCAGCATAAGCAGGATATTATTGAACAGCGCAGACAGGATGCGTTCGATGCGGAGTATGATCCGTTTGTTGCAAAGACGACATCCAAGCTGAATGAGAAAGCGTGGAATAATCTATCGATACAAGACCTGGAGCAATATTCTTTTGCACAGTTTTATGAGATTTATGACAAGTATTTCAGTGAAATAGATTGGGTGTCGGAGGATACAACTACATCCTGAATAGAAAAAAGGAAGAACTGATTTTGTTTGATATGCCTCTTGTCTACTTGACAAGAGGCATATCATTTGAATCTGTTTCTTCCTTTTTATATATGATTATTTTGCAAGCTGTAACATGATGTCATTGGAGCGCTTCATGAATTTTGTCATAGCCTCCGGTGACAGCGGCTGGTTACTGATCATAGCCAGATCATAGAGCTGTTCACAGAACATCGGGACATTTTCGGAATCCTTATGATTCAGAATGTACTGTACAAGCGGATGATTGTAATTCAGGGTCAGTGTATAGTCACCGCCAAACATGGACGGATCCATACCCATGCCACCCATTGCATACATTTTCATCATATCCTGCATTCTGCGGCCTTCCTCAGATAAAGTGATGATGGAAGGTGTATCTGCATTCTTCAGTTTCTGCACCTGAATCGTGAGCTTGTCATTGTTCAATGCCTTGGAGAAGATCTCCTTTAAGCTCTCGGTTGCATCTTTTAGTTCATCTTCACTGGTATCCTCAGTCAGAGTGCCGGTCACATCTGCATCGATACGCATGAATTTGTAGTTATCATTGCGTCGCTCCAGCTGTGTGATGAACGAGCTGTCGATGTTGTGGTCCAGGATGACGGCATCCATGCCCTGCTCACGGAACAGGTTGATATACTGGCTCTGCTGGTTCTTGTCTGTGACATAGTAGATGACAGAACGCTCATCCTTGTATTCGCCTTCTTTGCTTTCTCCATCATCAGCATCCGCTGTATCAGCTTCGCTGTCAGATTTAGCTGCCTCATCGGCTGCATCTTTTTCGGTATCCTTCTCGACCGGTTTTAAGATCTCAGGCAGAGTCAGATACTTGTCATCGATATTCTTAAATAAGATATAATCATTCATCTTATCGCAGAACTTCTCGTCTTTTAAGCAGCCAAACTTGATGAAGGGACTGATATCATCCCAGTATTTCTCATAAGTTTCCTTTTCAGTTTTGCACATACCAATGAGCTTGTCAGCGACTTTCTTTGTAATGTACTCAGAGATCTTCTTGACAAATCCATCATTCTGCAGTGCACTTCTGGATACATTCAGCGGCAGATCCGGGCAGTCGATGACACCCTTGAGCAGCATCAGGAATTCGGGGATGACTTCCTTAATATTATCTGCGATGAATACCTGGTTGTTGTACAGCTTGATCGTGCCCTCAATGGAATCATACTCGGTATTGATCTTCGGGAAGTATAAGATACCCTTCAGATTAAACGGATAATCCATATTCAGGTGAATCCAGAACAGAGGCTCTTTATAATCATGGAATACATTGCGGTAGAATTCTTTGTATTCATCTTCGGTGCAGTCGTTCGGGTTCTTGGTCCACAACGGTGTTGTATCATTCAGGGCAACCGGACGCTTTACGATCTTGAGCTTTTCAGTAGCAGGAGATACTTCTACGACTTCCTTCTCACCGTTTTCGTTTTCTTTTTCTTCTGTCTTGGCTTCCTCAACGATTGTCTCGACAACCGTATCTGTATCGAGCTTGTCTGCCGGATCGATGGTTTCATATTCCTCCGGGGCATTGGCTTTGCTCAGGTAGATCGGGGTAGGCATGAAAGAGCAGTACTTCTCCAATACCTCTCTGGCACGGTATTCATTGGCATATTCCAGACAATCCTCATTCAGGAACAGTGTGATTGTTGTGCCGACACCTTCCTTGATACCATCCGTCATATCAAATTCTGTGCCGCCATCGCATTCCCAGTGAACAGCAGCAGCGTCCTTCTGGTAAGAAAGTGTATCGATATGCACTGCATCAGCTACCATGAAAGCAGAGTAGAAGCCCAGACCGAAATGGCCGATGATCTGATCTTCATTTGCTTTATCTTTATATTTTGTAATGAAATCGGTCGCACCGGAAAATGCGATCTGGTTAATGTATTCTTCTACCTCGTCTGCAGTCATTCCCAGACCGTTATCTGTGATCGTTACCTTTTTGTTATCCGGATCAACGACGATCTGTATCTGCGGCTTATAATCTGCGGGTAATTCATATTCACCCATCATGTCCAGCTTTTTCAGCTTTGTGATTGCATCGCAGCCGTTGCTGACGAGCTCGCGGTAAAAAATGTCCTGATCGGAATACAGCCATTTTTTAATAATCGGGAAAATGTTGTCACTGTTAATGGAAAGACTTCCGTGTTTGTTACTCATTTCTATCACTCCTTATCAATCTTCGTTCCTGTGTTTCACATGTTTAACAGGCAGAATGCCTTCGCTAAGACATAGTGTAACGCGGAGAAAGTGAAATGTCAATAAAAAACTAGCACTCTTTTTAAGTGAGTGCTAACAAAATGGCTGGATACGCAACGAGCGAACACTCACTTAATAAAAAGATGCGGCACGTTGCTGTTTGGCTTGAAATTCGACCGCATCGCGTTGGAATCGCTTCGGGATCATCTGTGACTGCAAATGAGGATTTTTGCGGGCATCAATCGTAATATTGTGGAAAAAGGTGATCCAAAGCTGCTGGAAATGCGTTTCGTCTGCAGAGAAACACCGGATCAGATCCTGATCCAGCGTGTCTGCATCTGCGAGAAAGAAATGTTCACCTGCGGGATGGAGCAGCGCAAGCTGTCTTGTCTCATCATAGATCATGAAATTTTCCTCTGGCAGCCGATCGGAAAAATGCTCGCCGAGGATCGGTAAAACATGATGCTTCGGATGAATGTTCGAAAACAGGATCCCGTTTTCAAGCTCCTGAAACCGGACAAAACCGAGTAAATGCATTGCTTCGCGCCCGGTCGCACGGCACAATTCAAATACGCGGTAGACACACGGTTCTCCGAGGGAGAGCAGTGTTTTCGTGCCGTCACCGGAAGCGAGCGCCAGTGCGACAGTCTCAAAAATGGCATCGGCCTTATCCATCGTACTCTTTCCGGGTACATCACCGGACATGGCAGCCTGATAGATTGTCTCGTAAAAGTCCTGGCCAAAGCGGTTTTTGAGTGTGTTTGCAACCTTAGATGCCTTTTCTGCATCCGGTTGTACATCGATATACTGCGTAAACAGTGAAAAAGACATGCCTTCACTCACGCTCAGATGGATGTCACGCAGTGGATGGCGGTCGGCATAGGCATCATAGATACCGGTGAGGATGCCATTAATAGTATTTTCACAGAGATACGTGTACATAATATAGAAATTCCTTTCCTGATGAATTCACGGGATTGCAGATGCAGAAAACAACCGGTCATCAAACAGTGATAGCTGCTGATAACCAGCCTGGCGTACTTCGCGCGGGATCTGCGACCGGTCGGATAGCAGCTGTCTTGTGATATAGTCCTGATCCATCCGGATCGGATACATGGTGTGTCCATTACATGTAATAAAGTAGATGGCACGTTTTAATACGACACCGATACGCTTGAGATCCGCAAAATCCAGATGGTTCGTGCGTCTGGCGGCTACGATGCGCCTGGCTGACAGGTAGCCGATGCCTGGCACACGCAGCAGTGTCTGATATGGGGCACGGTTGATCTCGACCGGAAAGTGTTCCAGATGGCGCAGCGCCCAGTCGCATTTCGGATCGAGATAGATGTTAAAATCCGGTTGGGCTTCACTGAGCAGTTCATCGGCGCGAAAATGATAGTAGCGCAGCAGCCAGTCAGCCTGATACAGCCGGTGTTCACGCAACAGAGGCGGCCCGTCAGTGACCGCAGGCAGGGTGGTACTTCCGGTGACATTGACAAATGCCGAGTAAAATACCCGTTTCAGGTCAAAACGGTCATACAGGCTTTCTGCTACCTTTATAATCTGATAATCACTCTCCGGGGTCGCACCGATGATCATCTGCGTACTCTGACCGGCTGGTACAAAGCGTTTTTGACAGGGGTCACGGCTGGAGAGCCGGACGACTTCCGGCAGAGGCATATGGTCGGCAGGCTTTTGCGGTGTCAGTTCATGAGATCCCAGCAACCGTGACTGATGGATTCCGTTCTGGATCTGACGCATCGGGCGCAGGATCGTCTGACGGCTTTTGCAAGGGGCGAGCGTGCGCAGTCCTTCGGCGGTCGGGAGCTCCAGATTGATGCTCATGCGATCCGCGAGATATCCGGTCAGCTCGATCAGGCGCGGGTCGGCACCGGGGATCGCCTTCACATGGATGTAGCCATTAAATTCATATCTGGTGCGCAGCAGATATAAGGTCTGGAACAGCAGCTCCATGGTACGGGTTGGGTTATCGATGATCCCGGAGCTGAGAAACAGGCCTTCAATATAATTGCGGCGGTAAAACTGGATCACCAGAGTGCAGATCTCCTCCGGGGTGAATGTAGCGCGGGGCAGATCGTTGTTGCAGTTATTCTGGCAATAGCTGCAGTTGTATACGCAGTGATTGGTCATGAGTATCTTCAACAGGGAAATACAGCGGCCGTCACCGGAAAAGCTGTGACAGATACCTGCCGCGACAGAATTGCCTATACCGTGTCCCCTGCCACGGCGGTCAACACCGCTGGATGTACATGCTACATCATATTTGGCAGCATCCGTAAGGATCGCCAGTTTTTCCATGAGATCTGATTGTAAACAAAGCTCCATAAAAGCTACCTCTTGCCGAACAAATGTTCATGTGATATATATGGACTATAACACAAAAGCAAACAGAACACAAGTTCGTTTTATAAAAAATTAATATTTAGATTGTTGACAAAAAAAATGTAAGCGGTAAAATACAATACTATGCAACAATTGGCTATTTGGAAAGGATAGAACATGAAACACATTTTTGGAAATCTGCTCAAGCACAAAGCGGCGGTATGTGCGATTATCCTGCTGTTGATTACACAGGCGTACTGTGATCTGGCACTGCCGACGTATACATCAGATATTGTGGATGTAGGGTTGCAGCAGTATGGTATTGAAGACTGTGTTATGACGCAGATGAGGGAATCGACGGGAAAGGCATTGCAGGATATGCTGCCAGATGGGGGGCGGGCGGCATTTGCGGATGCATATGTGCTGAGTGACACGACCGGTAATTATGAATTGCAGTCCATCACAAAGGAGCAGCGCAGCGCGCTGGGTGAACAGCTGCAGCAGCCGCTGGTGCTGATGTATGCGGCATCACATATGGATGAATTGCAGGAGCAGACCGGCATGGACGCCTCCATGCTGCAGGCGGTGAGCCGGGATCCGGGTGCCATGCAGCAGATGCTGGCACAGTACGGTGATGTGAGTGATTCGATCATGGAACAGATTGCTGTGCAGAGTGTCACAGAGGAATATGAGGCATGTGGCATTGATCTGAATGCATTGCAGCGGCAGTACCTGCTCACGACGGGAGCAAAGATGATGGCATTGTCACTGCTCATGCTGGCAGCGGCGGTACTTTGCGGATACTTATCAGCAAAGACTGCAGCCCGGATCGGAATGGAGCTTCGCAGCAGCGTATTCAGGAATGTACTCAGTTTTTCCAGTGTGGAAATGAACCGGTTTTCTACGGCTTCACTGATTACGCGAAGCACCAATGATATCCAGCAGATTCAGATGGTCACTGTCATGCTGCTGCGTATGGTGCTCTACGCGCCGGTGCTTGGTATCGGAGCGATTCTGAAGGTTGTGACGACAAAGACCGGTATGGGCTGGATCATCGTGCTGGCAGTCGTCATTATCAGTGGACTAGTACTTGTCCTGATGGGTGTGACACTGCCAAAGTTTAAGATGATGCAGAAGCTAGTAGACCGCCTGAATCTCGTATCACGTGAGATATTGACCGGTCTGCCTGTCATCCGTGCATTTTCAAGAGAAAAATTTGAAGAAGATCGGTTTGATAAGGCCAATCGTGACCTGATGGGTACACAGTTATTTACAAACCGCGTCATGACACTGATGATGCCGGCGATGATGATGCTCATGAATGGTGTCACCGTACTGATCGTATGGATGGGTGGAAAAGGTATCGATATGGGCAATCTCCAGGTCGGAGATATGATTGCATTCATTTCTTATACAATGCAGATTATTATGTCATTCCTTATGATCACGATGGTTTCTGTCATGCTGCCGCGTGCAGGTGTCGCTGCAGACCGTATTGATGAAGTGGTCCGGACAAAAGGATCTATCCGTGATGCAGCGCATGTGCGTGATGAAGAACACAGTGATTGGAAGGGGCGTGTAGAATTCTCGGATGTATCTTTCCGTTATGAAGGTGCAGATGAGGATGCACTTTCACATCTGTCCTTTGTCGCTGAGCCCGGCAAGACGACAGCCATCATCGGCAGTACCGGCTGCGGCAAGAGTACATTGGTGAATCTGATCCCCAGATTTTATGATGTGACAGACGGTGTCATCACGATGGATGGTGTCGATATCCGTGAATTATCGCAGAAAAAGCTGCGCAGCCTCCTCGGTGTGGTACCGCAGAAGGGTGTGCTGTTTTCTGGGGATATCGCGTCCAATCTGAAATTCAGTGGAGATGATATCACCGATGAGCAGATGACAGAAGCAGCACAGATTGCACAGGCAACGGAGTTTATCGAGGAAAAACCGAACCGCTATCACAGTGAGATCTCACAGGGCGGTACGAATGTATCCGGCGGACAAAAGCAGCGTCTGTCAATCGCGCGTGCGATCGCAAAGCATCCGAAGGTGCTGATCTTTGATGATAGTTTTTCTGCACTTGATTATAAGACCGATGCGGCACTTCGCCGTGCACTGGCAGAAAAGACAGCAGATGCGGCCGTCATTATTGTGGCACAGCGTATCAACACGATCCTGCATGCGGATCAGATCCTTGTATTGGAGGAAGGACGCATCGTCGGAAAAGGAACACACCGTGAATTGATGGAAACTTGTGAGGCATATCAGGAGATCGCCAATTCGCAGCTCTCCGAGGAAGAACTGAAAGGGGGTGTCCACTGATGACACAGACAGGAAACCGTCCGCGTAGAGGTCCAATGGGGCACGGACCCGGTGCACCGGTAGAAAAAGCAAAAGATTTTAAGGGAACGATCGGCAAGATTCTGGCATATATGGGCAGTTACAAACCGGCATTGATCGTGGTTCTGATATTTGCGATCGCAAGTACCGTATTCAACGTGATCGGACCGAAGATACTCAGCCGGGCGACCACAGAACTGTTCAACGGACTGATGAGCAAGCTGTCCGGCGGCAGTGGTATTGACTTTACAAAGATCGGCAGAATATTGATCGGCCTGTTAGGTATCTATATCTGTAGTGCAGTGTTTTCATTTGTACAGGGATGGATCATGACAGGAATCTCGCAGAAGATGACATTCCGTATGCGCCGGGAGATCTCAGAGAAGATCAACCGGATGCCAATGAAGTATTTTGAGTCGCGTACCGTCGGAGAAGTGCTCTCACGTATCACGAACGATGTAGATACGATGGGACAGAGCCTGAACCAGTCCGTGACGCAGCTCATCACATCGGTGGCGACGATCATCGGTGTGCTCATCATGATGCTGACGATCAGCCCGCTCATGACCCTGATTGCGCTTGTGATCCTGCCGGTATCGATGATGCTGATGATGTTTGTCATGAAGTTCTCACAGAAGCACTTCAAAAACCATCAGAAATACCTCGGAGAGGTAAACGGACAGGTCGAGGAGATCTACAGCGGTTATCAGGTGATCAAGGCATTTAACCGCGAGGAACAGTCGATTCACACGTTTGATGAGACGAATGCAAAGCTGTATGAGTCTGCATGGAAATCACAGTTTTTCTCAGGTATGATGCAGCCGATCATGGTGTTTGTAGGCAATCTCGGATATGTGGCTGTGGCGGTATCCGGCAGTTTCCTCGCGGCAAAGCGCGTCATAGAGGTCGGGGATATCCAGGCATTTATCCAGTATGTGCGCAACTTTACGCAGCCGATTAACCAGCTTGCGCAGATTTCCAACATGCTGCAGTCGATGGCGGCGGCAGCGGAGCGTGTGTTTGAATTCCTTGATGAGGAGGAAGAGAGCAGCGTCGCAGAGCATCCGGTCCAGATCGGCCAGGCGAAGGGAGATGTGTCATTCTCACATGTGCAGTTTGGTTACGATCCGGATAAGATAATTATCCATGACTTCAGCAGTGATGTAAAAGCGGGACAGACAGTTGCGATCGTCGGTCCGACCGGAGCCGGAAAAACGACGATGGTCAAGCTGCTCATGCGTTTTTATAATGTAAATAAAGGTTCTATCTGTGTAGACGGACATGATATCCGGGATTTCAACAGAGATGACCTGCGCCGGCAGTTCGGCATGGTATTACAGGATACCTGGCTGTTCAAGGGAACGATCATGGAGAATATCCGCTACGGCAGACTCGATGCGACCGATGAGGAAGTCATCGCAGCAGCCAGGGCAGCGCATGCACACCACTTCATCCAGACGTTACCCGGTGGATATCAGATGGAACTCAATGAGGAGGCCAGCAATGTCTCACAGGGACAGAAGCAGCTGCTCACGATCGCACGTGCGATACTGGCAGACAATCCGATCATGATTCTAGATGAAGCGACCAGCTCCGTCGATACACGTACCGAACAGCGGATTCAGAAGGCGATGGATCATCTGATGAGAGGCAGAACGAGTTTTGTCATTGCACATCGTCTGTCAACGATCAAAAATGCGGATCTGATCCTTGTGATGAAAGATGGAGATATTATTGAGCAGGGTACACATGACGAACTGATTTCATTGGGTGGTTTCTATGCAGACCTGTATGAGAGTCAGTTCGAGAACAGCTCACAGACCAGACAGATCTCATAAACAGATAAAGACACATAAAGACATATATAGATAAGAAAAAATAGAATAAGTAAAACAAATAAATCCTGCCTCTTTAGGCAGGATTTACGTGTACCATAATATGTTTTACTTTCGGGAAAGTAGATTCGATACGGCTGTGGACAGTCTCAGCGATATCGTGGGATTCACTGAGCGTCTCCTGACCATTGGCACGGATCTCCACATCGACATAGACCTTATTGCCAAAGACACGTGTCATCAGAAGATCAATACCTTCGACACCGGGAACGCTCATCACACAGTCCCGTATCATTTCTTCTGTTGCCTCATCACAGGCTTTATCGACCATCTGATCCATCGCATCCATGAAGATGTCATAAGCGGCTTTGACGATAAAGATACAGATCACAACACTGGCAACGGAATCGAGGATCGGGTAGCCAAGGCGTGCACCGCCGATACCGATCAATGCACCGACAGAGGAGAGTGCATCTGACCGATGATGCCAGGCGTCAGCCATCAGCGCGCCGGAATCCAGCTTTTTGGCATAATGCCGTGTATACCAGAACATGCCCTCCTTGACGATGATCGATACCAGTGCAGCGATCAGAGCCAGTACACCGGGAACAGCCAGCTCCTGATAGTGGCCGCCGAGTATATCTTTGCAGGCATTGATGCCGATGCCGATACCGGTGATGCACAGCACCGTTGCGAGAATGACTGAAGCGACACACTCCAGACGTTCGTGCCCGTAAGGATGCTCTTTGTCAGAATCGCGGCTGGCGATACGCACACCGATGATGACAATGATCGAACTGAACACATCGGACGCAGAGTGAACCGCATCGGAGATCATCGCACCGGAATGCGCCAGAATACCGGCGAGTAATTTTCCAATAGATAAAACAATATTCCATACAATCGTAACGAGTGCGACTTTTGTCGCGCTTTTTTCATAATTTGCTGTTTCAGCCATAAAAATGCCCCCTCAAAATAAACAGACCATCGATCAGGTTTCCTTGCACTATAGCACATGATATGCGCCGATTCAAGCGTGTTTGCGCAAAAAAACACATTTGAAAACGCTAAACTTTCTTACCCACAACTAACTAGGAACATCACGGAATTTTCAAAATTGTATCGTAACTGTTCAGTACCCTCACAGTTACATTGTATCTATAATATGTATAAAAAAAGAAAATGCAACACATTGTATAAAGTGTTGCATTTTCCTTTGTACACTTTGTATTTCGGTCGTTTCTCACAAATCTTAACCCCTAAAATCAAAAAATTGAAAACAATTTTTTGAAATCTATTGATGTCCCATAAATTGATATAGCTTATGCCTGCAAATGATTAGAAATCCATTTCTTTAAAGAGTGCATCGCGGTCATCCTGATCGATGCCGAGGTAGCGCCGTGTAATCACAAAAGATGAATGATTGTATACATCCATGATCAGTACCGGAGAGATCCCCTGTTTCCACGCATGATACCCAAAGGTCTTGCGCAGGGAATGACAGCTGATATGCGGCTCATTCAGGGTCGCTTCTGCCGCTTTCTTCACAATCCGGTATGCTTGCGAGCGACACAGCGGATGCGATGGGTCATTCATTTTGGAAAAGATATAATCCTGCGGCTGTGGATTGCGGCTGTTGCGGTATTCCTCGAGAGCCTGTAAAACGTGCTGATTAAAGGCAAGCCGGCTGATTTTTCCTGTTTTTTTCTCATAGACACTCAGATGATCCACATAACGTTTCTTTTTAAAATGGTAGACATTCTCCCAGCGCAGCGCCAGAATATCGCTGATTCTCAGTGCTGTGTGCAGTGCAAATATAATCAGCGTCTTATTTCTCAGATTAGGCTCCTCCTGTTCATAATAGTCGATGAGTTTGTGGACGTCTCCGCCGTCTCTGATTGGTTGTGTTGTACTCATTGGTTGTCCTTTCCCGCATGATCCTATGCGAATGTTTTTACTATATGCAACACTTTATACAAAATGTTGCGGATAGCCTGATCGATAGAGACTGTCACCGGCAGTTTCTAACGGACGCATGGCAACAAAAGCAAGGAGGCTTTTATGTTAAAACTGACACTTCATCCCGGCGATTTCATTGACATCGGAGAAGATATCAGAGTCGTATTTTCAGGAGGCTCGGCAAACAACATACATCTGCTTGTCGATGCACCGAGGGAGATGAACATCGCACGCAGCACCGCAAACGGAAGAAGCGATACCACATCGTACCGGCCGGAGCGAAAGATATCGCCCGAGGCACAAAAGGAGATCGTGGATATCATCCGGCGTGAAAAGAAGCAGATGAACCAGAAAACACCGGTCACACAGTGACACCAATCCGGTAATAATGCAAAGATATCCTAGGCTCTTTGTTTTATTATATGACACACAATAAATCAATTCAATGTGGGAAAGGATTCCCGCAGACACACACACGGAGGTAAAATTATGGTAGTACAGCACAATTTAACAGCAATGAACTCTAACAGAATGTTAGGCGTAACCACAAGCGCACAGGCAAAGTCTTCAGAGAAGCTTTCTTCAGGATACAGAATCAACCGTGCAGCAGATGATGCAGCAGGATTAACCATTTCTGAGAAGATGAGAAAGCAGATGCGTGGTCTCGATCGTGCATCCACAAACGCACAGGATGGTGTATCTGCAGTGCAGACCGCAGAAGGTGCCCTGACAGAAGTTCATTCTATGTTACAGCGTATGAACGAGCTGGCAAACCAGGCTTCAAACGGAACAAACAGCACATCAGACCGTGATGCAATTCAGGCTGAGATCGAGCAGTTGACGACTGAGGTAGATCGTGTTGCTGAGACAACGAAGTTTAACGAGACATACTTGCTCAAGGGTAATGCAGACGGTACTACATCAACCAAGAATGTAAATGCACATGACGCAGGTCTGGCAGGAAAACTCGTAGACAATGGAAATGGAACATCTTCATTTGCGTTGACAAAAGAGTTAAAGGATGGAGACAAGGTAACAATTGCCGGTAAAGAGTATACCATCGGAACAACGGGCAAAGGCTCTGTAGCAGATCCTAGCACGTTGAATACAAAGAAAGATGGATATTTAAAAAGTGATGATGCAGCTTTTACAACTGCCACACTGAAAGCTGGAGACAGTTTTTCATTAGATGGAAAAGAATACACCATTACAGACAAGGTTTCCGTTGATGATTTAGCAGCTTTTAGTGACGGCGATACAGTTACTATAGGTGATAAGAAGTATACAGCTAGTGCTACTGCTAATCATGCGAATGATGTATATACATCTGATGAATTAAAGAGCATGATTAAGGATGCACTTGCTGATGGAAAACAGGTGTCATCTGATAAGTTTCATGTAAGTACGGCGTATGATGGAACTGCTGCCGCTGCTCCTGGAGCTGTAACAGTAAGTCACCAGATTGTTTCTTCATTGGAGAATGGAGAGATTAGTTCTGCTTCTGTGAAAAGTGCTGCTGCTGGTGCGACTGCAGGTAAAGTGCAGGATTATATTCAGGCAGCTGCCGGAAATAAATCTGCGAACGCTATAACAGTTTCTGCCGGAGACAGTGTAACAAAAGATGGTGTTAAGAATATTGCGACCACTGCTGATCCTACAGCTGCAAAAACTGTTTATGATGACATCAATAATCTTGCAGCAGGAAATGTGGTTAAAATTGGCACAGGCACAGATGCAAAAACTTATACGATTGTTGACAGTGATGATGACGAAGATCTGAGTGCATTTAAGGCAACAAAAGATACGATTCTGTCCAAGATCAAGGATGGAGATACGGTTGAAACGGCAACTACTGTAGCTGATCTTGATGGAACTAATGCAAAGACTGTTATCGGCAATATCGGATCTGACGGTTCAGACAGTGATGTAATTACAGCAAAGCAGGCATACGCAAAGATGGCAGAGGAATTAAAGGCAGCTTCTAGCATCGGAACAGATAAGGCAGCAGAGGTTACCAATAATGGAAATGGTAAATTCACTATTAAGCAGGGTTCTGTAGAGGTGAAGGATGGTCTGTCATTCAATCTGCATGTAGGCGCAGATGCTGATATGACTAATAAGATCACAGTAAACATTGACGCGATGGATGCTGCAGGATTAGGAATCAAGGGTATCAACGTATCTGACAACAATGGTTCATCAGCTACTTACGCAATTGATGCGATTGCTGATGCGATCGAGAAGGTATCCTCACAGCGTTCTGCACTCGGTGCAGTCCAGAACCGTTTAGAGCATACAATCTCTAACTTGGATAACGTCGTAGAGAACACCACAGCTGCTGAGTCACGTATCCGTGATACAGATATGGCTGAAGAGATGGTTAACTACAGCAAGAACAACATCCTTGCTCAGGCAGGACAGTCTATGCTGGCACAGGCAAACCAGTCAAATCAGGGTGTACTTTCTCTGTTACAGTAAGAGTAAGCGATTACAGCTATCAGAATTTTTCAATCATTTCAAAATCTATCAAAAGGGATTCCTCGGAATCCCTTTTGGTGGTTGTGAGAATCAAAGCCCCACATCATGTGGGGCTTTTGTTTGTTACGCAGAGTGTTCATAAAAATCATAAAACAGATTCAACTACGCCGACAATGCATTTCTTTTGTGCATGTTGTATAATAGCTATATAAGAATTAGGTAAATGTATACGAAATATCAGGGCAAA